>ERZ772772.67-NODE-67-length-56262-cov-8.950576_pt1 | contig 56262 bp, 72 predicted proteins | sample MGYA00511484_ERZ772772 | MGnify/ENA primary metagenome ERZ772772 (study PRJEB29015, sample SAMEA2737913) | human oral metagenome | biome: human oral; feature: human-associated habitat; material: dental | place: China | collected 2088 ... | reverse complement strand
TTTTTCTGTTCATGCCGATAGTTTACAGCAGAGGCTGAGACAATGAACACGTTCTAAGCGTACCACATCACGCAAAGTGGACTTGTACGATGTCTCGTACCATTCTCTATTTTCTGCGCAACAGCTGTGTCTGGCGTGCCTTACCGGGCAATTTTCCCAAATAGCGCACCGTTCATTCCTACTTCCAGAGATGAAGCGAGCTCCGCGAAAGTGCATCAGCCTCCTTACGGAAGCGTTAAAAAATCAGGTGGCAGCAGCACGTCACCAGCAGGGGGCTATGAAGAAACCACTTTCCTGATTATTGATGCGCAGACCGTGAAGAACGCGGATACGGCCATGGAAAAAGGCTACGATGCCGGCAAGAAAGTTAGCTGTATCAAGCGGCATATAGCGGTTGACACGCAGGGTTTACCGCATCCTTTGCGGTAACGACAGCGGATATCATGGATAAAAAAGCTGCCCGCTAGCATTGGCGCATGGCAGGAATAATTATCTTGGTACGGTACAAAAATTCCTTGCGCTGACGGTGGTTACACGGGTAAGGCTTTTGCTTCGTCGGTCCTGGAATGGATTGACGCAAAGGTAGAGATTACCAAAAGAAACGAATTGCATCGTTTTGCGGTATTGCCGAAGCGGTGGGTAATAGAGTACAGTTTTCCTGGTTGGAAAAGAATAGACAGTTTTGGATAAACTACGAGCGTAAGTTGAGTACCAGCCTACAAATGGTAGTTTTGGCTTTCTTGGGGGTCATGCTACGAAGACTATGAACACGTTATTAGATTATTGAGTACACAGAGGAATCGCTAGAGGTTCATAACACTGAAAAAGATAAAGGAAGCAGCACAGCGGATGTTAGGAAGAATATAGGTGTATACCCATACCTTTTCAAATACAATCTAGCCGTTAACCATTAGCATAGTCTTACAATAAATGCTGTAGGTCCAATAAATTTTGGTGCCCAGAAGAAGCGCCAAATTCATTTCTAACCTACTGAAACATATATGTAAGATACCGTGAAAATTCTTTTTGGTGCAGTGTTGGTACATTGTCATCGTCATCTGAACCCTGCCGGTTTCTGGCGGACAGGGCGCGGCTTATTCATTTCGCTGCGCTCCATCAACCATCTGTCCACCGCCGGATAATACCAGCGGTTTTTGTATCCGGCTATCTCCGGCGGCAGGTCGTGCGCCGATCTTTTTTCCAGTGTGCTGACGCTGATGCCTAGCAGTTCGGCTAGCTCTTCTTTGCCGATGGTCTTCGGCGGAACCTGCACTATATGCTCGGTCATTTTGCCTCCTTCTTCCCATGCAGCGGGCAGCCAGCGGTAACCCACCAACCATGCTTTTCTCCGTTCCCACCAACGCCTTTCCCATGACCGTTATCCAGCACGGGGCAGGTGCAGCCCTGTTTAATTGCGGCATCACTGCCGGGTTTGGGTATTGTTGTGTTCATATTTCTGCTCTCTTCTAAATCACCCTTTTTCGGGTGATTTGGTGTGTTGCTGCGACTTTGCTGTTTGCAATTCCTCTAATGTCTTCGTGGATACTGCAATCAGAAATTCCTTCTCTGCTTTGCTGAATACCGGCATTGGGACGAAATCAATCATCGCTTTTGCCATCTTGCTTGCCATCTCTAATGACCGTCTTATTTCGGCTACATTCGTTTGCATTTCTGTTTCCTTGTTTCGTTTTTGGTAGCCGCTAACGGCGGCAAGTCGGCATCCTCACAAGCCGATACCTGCGGATGCGGCGGCGGTTGTTTCAAGCCGCAGACACTCGCCGCTTGTCTGCGCCCGCATTTGCCCCTGCGGTCGGGGGGTAGGTGTGAGTTATTCCCTTTTGTTTTCCCGCTCTCTGTGTTCTTCGGGGAGTCCCAACCCCGTACCAAAGATAAACCCCCACTGAAAAATAGAGGCAAGCCACCACAGTTCAGGCAGGAAGTAGATTCCACACCCGTTCACTGCCAATACTGGGACGGATATCAGCAGAGCAGCGACGCTTTTCACATCGAGAAAATCCTTCTTGTCGAATAAAATTGCTTCTATTTCTTCCTGGAAGTTCCAAAGTAGCGCGCCTAGCAGTATTAATAGTGAGGCAGCTTCACACAGTTGAGCGACGAGTATCAAACGTTCTTCTTTGGTCATGCTGCATTTTCCATCGGGTAATGGCGCAGGCTGTTTGCTGCGTCGCGCTCGCCTATCCTCATGCAGCCCCCCGCCACAAATCTCACAAATGGCTCTGGGTCGTCTATCACCCATACCTGCCATTTGTAATGCGGCTCAAAAAGAAAACTGTGGACGCGGCCATCCGGGTCAGTTGCCACCCATTCATGCAGCGAAGGGATGCTGATGGTTTCGCCGAGGTATTCGACTTCTCGCATGGGGCGCGGTTTGAAGTTTTTGAGTTTCATGGCTGCACCTCACGCAGGCTATCCTGCCAGTGTAGCCTGGCGACTTCCGGGGGATACCACGAGACCGGGATATGTTCTTCTTCGCCGTTTATATTTTCTCGCCAGCATCCCACCCTCCTTACTGGTGCTGTTTCGTAGGTATAAGTCGAGCCGTTTATATCCATTGCTATCCATCGCGTCTGCGGCGGCACAATGATGTCCCGTCCGTAGTAGTCTTTGACCACGCAGTATTCCGGTTCTTTCGGCTTGGGGAATAGTCGGTCATACAATGCGTATGTGATATCCTCATCATGCAGATAACCTGGCACCGCGTGTTTCATCCAACTGTCCCATGTGGCTTGCAAGGTATCCCTCCCTTCTGCCCGATAGGGCAGGATATCCACAAGTCTATTAAGCACTTGCTCTTTTGCTTCGCGCGGGAGTAGCCCGTCTGTGTGCAAGTCCCACGCCTGATCCAGTTTGGCAGCCGCCTCAATCATCCATTGCTGGTCACGTGGGCAGTAGGTCAGGGTGTCTTTCCAGTCCTCGCCTTCCAGCTCCGCGCGAGCCTCAAGGTTCCAGATTGCCCCGCTCTTCACGTCCCAGCCGCCATAGCTGACGTGTGGTTCTTCCATGAATGCCGTCATCGTGCCGCCTTCATTAACGGCTATCCAGTTGGCGTGGGCGTTAATGCGCAGGATGTTGCCGTAAAACATCACGGTCTTGTAGGGTGTTTTGAGTTTCATGTTTCCTCTCTTCAACCGTAGACGTAATGTCTACGGTTGGATTTTTTCAATGCGGTATTCGCGGCCTTCGTCGCCGTATCTGCCTTCCCATCTCCCGTTGTAGACGGTCTTATAGATGGGAGTGACGGTGGCGATGTAAATGTCTTCGCCGCTTATCGGCCAGTCGTTTTCCAGTGCGTTTTGGACTATTCCAAGCGCTTCTTCCTTCGTCTCGCAGAAATAGGTTTCTTCTACGTTTGGGTCGTAGACTAGGTATCTGGCGATTTTTGGGTTAGTCATAGATGGCCTCCTAGAACGGCACATCGTCATCAAAGGTGGGTGGGGTGTCTGGGTACTGGTTGCCGCCCGTGTTCGGCTTGTCCTCTGTTTTCCGCCCACGGTCTTCCTTGCCGCCAAGCATCTGCATCTGGTCGGCAATGATTTCAGTGGTGTAGTGGTCTTGGCCGTTCTTGTCTGCCCACTTCCGTGTTTGCAGCTTGCCTTCGATGTAGATTTGGTCGCCTTTTTTGCAGTACTGGCCGATGATTTCCGCCAGTTTTCGGAAGGCCACGACGCGGTGCCATTCGGTCTTCTCGCGTTTTGCGCCGGTGGTTTTGTCCGTCCAGTTTTCCGAGGTGGCGATGGATAGGTTCGCTACGGCTTCGCCGCTGGGCATGTAACGCATTTCCGGGTCGTTGCCGAGGCGACCAATGATGATTGCCTTGTTTACGCCTGCCATTGTTTTGCTCCTTTCAGGTTTTCCAGTCGCGCCGAAAAGGCACGGATGTGTTTGTCCATTTGCGCAATCAGGGCGGTGTTGCGCTTGATGGTTTGGATGTAGATGGGCTGCGCGTCGTACTCCGGGCAGTAACTTACGAAGTCCCACTCGCCGTATCCTGTTACCCACATGCCGCCCTGGACTTGCAGGGTGTACTGCGTTGGCAGTGCGTCTTCGAGGATGTAGCGGATGTGCGTCGCGAGTTTTGGGCATTTGATTTCAAGGCCACGCGTCATGCCGACAATCAGCCCGTCCGGCGAGGCCATGACGGTTTTGCTTTCGTCGAGGTACACGCCGCCAACCTGAATGACGTCATGGCCGCTTTCGAGTTCGTAGTAGGCGCGGGCGGCGGGTTCGAGTTCTACGCCGCGCTGCATGTCTGCGCTTTGGTATCCGTCTTCGGTTTGGCCGGTGATGTGTTCGGCCAAGAGTTCCGCGAGGTATCCGGTCGCCTGTTTGCTCGCTGTTCCGCTCGCGGTAACGATGCGGTCAAACTGGCTGGCGGTCGGGATGCCGAGGCGGGCTTGATGCCATGCCTCGCTACCCTGTTCGCAGTTCAGGAGGATTAAGTCTTTCATGGCCTACACCGGGATTTCGTCATCGTCGGTAGGCGGTGGTGGCGGGGTTTGTTGTTGTGCCGTTTCTGCTTCCAACCGCGCTTTTTTCCGCGTCAGTTGATCAATGGCTTTTTCAGCGTTTTTTTCCGTGAACGAGTACACGTCCGGCACATTGTGGGCGGCGGCAATCTTGCTCGGCTCGGTGCCGGTCTCACTGGCGAGGGCAAGGATGTGGCTGATTTGTTCCTCGCTCGCAGGAACGGATGGCATGGCACGGTCATGTACTGGCTCCGTATGCATAGTTGGCGCGTTGTCTGCTTCCTGCACTTCTTCCGCCGTCATCACGCCGCCCAATTCGTCCGGGAAGGCTTTGCGCAATGCACCAGCTTCTGCGCATTTCGCCAGTTGGCCGCGCGGGCGACGCGTCCACATGCTGTTGATGTCGCCCTGTTTCGTAACGGCGCAGGCTTCAGCAAAGTATTCGGTGTGGGTGAAGGCGCAGCGCTGGCCGTTGATGAAGCGGTACACGGTGACGCGGCACCATTCCGGCGCTTCAACGCCCCGGTAGTTAATAAGGGGGCCAAACACAGGGTCATCCTGCCCGCCCATTTGCCCGGTTTTGAAAGCCGTTGTTCTTTGTTCATATATACCGGGCATGATGACGTCACGCCATGAGCTCTGCCCTGTTTGCTGGTCTTTGACGTACATCGGCACGATGTGGCAAGGTTTTTTCATTACATCGAGTTTGCGCGCCTTGCAATAGTCAACCGCAAGGGCAATGGATTCGGCGCGAGCGCCGGGGAACACGCTGTTTTGCAGCGCGCTCCACGTGTATTCGTCGATGCCGCGTTGTGCGGCAACTGCTGGCAGGGTCATTTTTCGGCTCCTTTCTTGAGCTTCACAAATTGTTGCGGGTAGGCGTCCTTGACGCGTTTGGCGATGGCTTTGGCCTGGTCGAGGGTGCAATGCAGGGTGATGATGTAGTCAGCCTGCTCTGCGTCGCCTTGTGGCAGGGGTTGCGGCGTTACGTTCTGCTGCTCCTGCTCTACTGGCTTCTGCTCTGCCACCGGGGCTGTTTCGGCGCGAGCCTGTTCACGTTCACGCGCCGCCGCTTCGATGCGGGCGCGTGCTTCGGCTTCTGCTTTCGCCTTGGCCGCCGCTTCGAGGCGGGCGCGTGCTTCGGCTTCTGCTTTCGCCTTGGCCGCCGCTTCGATGCGGGCGCGTGCTTCGGCTTCTGCTTTCGCCTTGGCCGCCGCTTCGAGGCGGGCGCGTGCTTCGGCTTCTGCTTTCGCCTTGGCCGCCGCTTCGATGCGGGCGCGTTCGGCGGCTTGTCGTTCGTCGTCGGCGGCAATTCGGGCGGCAACGGTCTCTTCGAAGCCGCTGTTCATCGCCAGTACATCGGCTAGGTCGGCAAAGAGGTGCAGGCGGTCGGCAGGAATGTGGGCGTAGCGTTTGGCAAGGTAGTCGGCGCTTTTTTGGATCAGCGCCGTCCAGTCGGCAAGCACCGAGGCGCAGCCTTTTTCCAGCCCGGCTAGGGTCTTTTTCCCCTTGGCGGCCTCGTCGAGGACGCCGTCGAGTTCGGAGACTCTCAACACCTTGCGCAGCGCCGGGCGGATGACTTCGTCGGCCGCGTCTATTTGGGTATGGATGGCGTGCTTGGTGCGGCCGATAATGTCGGCGCGCACTTGCGCCTTCTGCGCTTTCACTAGCTTTTCCAGTTGCAGGCGGGTGGTGCGCAGTTCCTCTGCCGAGGCTTCGGCGGTGGCTACCAGTTTGGCAACGTCGGCGTTGCCTTCCAGCACTGCCTTGATGGCGGCGCGGGTGTTGTCTTCGATAGCTTTCAGGTCTTTGCAGTCGGCTTCCGCCTGGGCAAAGTCATCGTCGGTTTTGAGGACGGTGTTTATGCCCGCGAGGTAGGCTTTTATCTGCGTGGCAAAGTCGGCCACGTTTTGGCTGATGATGTCGGTCTTGACGTTGAGGATGAGGTCTTTCATGGTTTATTCCCCGTCTTCGATGTTTTTCAGGGCAAGGCGCAAAGCAGCTCGCGCTTGCGGGTCGTCATCCATCATGTCGATGGCGTCGCGGATGGTTTGGGCGTCGTAGGTCATGCGGCCTCCGGTGGGCCGAAGGCGGCAAGTAATGCGTCAAAGGAAGGGTATTCGGCGCCTGTCGTTTTTCCGGCTTCCCCCGTGCGGCAAAGGTAATAAGACCGCCCGTTGTCGTACTCTCCGACTCTCACGGAGATGATGTAATCGCCGTAGTGGGCGGAGGCGTCTACGAAATCGCTGTGGTACTGAGCGATGAAGGCGTCCGCATCGGCAAAGCGGTTACGCAGGACTTCGATGTTTCGGTCAAACTTGCGTGTGATCATGGTTTTCCTCCTTCTTTTTCGATGATTGCTTCCGCCTCTGCGCGGATGGCCTCTTTCATTTCGCCGAAGTCGGCGAATACTTTTGATGTGCCGCCGTCCATGCTGTAGCTGTATGGCTTGGGGTTGGCTTTTGTCATGGCGATGTCAAATATCCGACCCCGCATTTGTACTCGCACTTGTGAGCCAGTGGGGGTTAGCTCTGTCGCGATGTGCGCTGCCTGCGCCGCTGTCGGCGAGAACAGCGCGACCAGTTCGGCTGTCTCGCGGGTGTAGGGGATGCTCATACAATCCCCCCGGCCACGAAGCCCTCGTGGCGGAATACGGCGGTCTTTGTGACTGCCCCATCATCGGTGGCCTTTTCCACCACCTCGCGGCGAGAAAAGGCATATAGCGGGGTGAGGTCGCGGCGGTATAAAGCCGCTTCCAGCGCGCCCATGAAGAAGGGGGCGCCGCCAATCATGCAGGCGCGGGCGGTAGCGCCTTCCGGGTCTTCCGCATCGAACCACGCGGAGGCCAGCATGGCGATGTCTTCCGCCCGTTGGCGGATGTCTTCGACGGTCGGCAGGGTGTCGAAGTTCAAACACCCCTTGAGCATGGCAAGGGCTTGCTCTTGCAGGTCACGCACGCCAGCCGCGATTTGGTCGGTAGTGGCGGGGTGCTGGGTGAGGTTGAGGATGGTGATGTTCATTGGTGACTCCTTTTCCCCGCGCAGGCGGGGGTGTAGTGGGCGGCACATTCCGCCCTGATTTGTTCTGGTGAAAGGCGCGGGGCGTGGTCGATTTCCCACACCGCCGCGTCCAAAGCAGCATCGAAGAAGAGGAAACCAGCGGCGGCAAGCGCCAGTACGGTGAGGACGTTTTTCAGGTGGGCCATCAGCAGTACCCTCCTTCACAAAAGAGGCCCAAGCCGTCGTTTTCCCTGGCTTTCAGGATGTATTTCCTGATGCCTTCGAGGATGGCGGGTAGGCAGCAGTCGTCGATGATCGCGATCAGGTCTGCGATACCCCATTCAGGGTTGCCGTTTTCGTCGCAGAGTTCGCGGCGCTCCAGCTCTTCCCCGTCGTATTCACGGGTGATGACCAGCTCGTTTCCGGTGATGGCGAGGACGGCAACGTCGCCGTCGTAGTAGTCCCAAACTTCTGCCGTATCGCCGTCTGCGGTGCATTCATAGCGATTGCTAAGGACGGCTTTGATGGCTTGTTTAATCAGGTTGCCCATCTTTTCTCTCCCGCCCCGTGGGGCGTTTCGTTTCGATGGGGGAATTATGCACTTATAAAGTGCATTAAGCAAGCTTAAAAACACCTAAAAAGTGTTTATTTTAATAAGTAAGTGAAATATATACACTTTTTAGGTGTATTGAAGTGCGCGCAGCTTGCTCGTAACATGAAGAGAATTTCATGACACGAGGACACAAAAATGAAGGCTTTAACTCTTTCGGTTCTGATGGCTGCCGTATCAACAACAGCGGGCGCGGTGGTCTGCCGTGACTTCGACACCCAAGAAGAAGCGCAGCGCTACCATGAAGAACATGGTGGCAACACGCGGCTGGATAGGGATAAGGACGGGGAAGCGTGCGAATGCCTGCCCGGCGGTAGCGCTTACGGCAGCCCGAAGTGCAACAGATGAGTTTGGTGTTTGTTTATCAGCTGCCTATACCCGTTTAATTGCGTAATTAGTGAGGGTAAAGATGGATAACACTTGGAATTTTATAATAAATTCAACCATTATATGCGATGGAGCACTTGGTATAGTTCTTGCAATCTTATATGCGTTCAGTCAATTTGCAAGAAACTTTCGATGCAAGCCTTTTTCAAAGCTCGCCGCAATTTTTATGCTGATGCCATTCGTTTTGGTAATTTATTTTTTCTACTTCGCATTTAGAATGGCTATGGCGCACAGCATATTAGGTGGCATCCCAACTATTGCGCCGATGAGTATTCCAGGGTTTGTTATTTTCTGGTACGGCGTACGCGCCTGCTATCGACAACTCAGGAGGGTAGAAAACGAAGGGAAGCCTATCGAAGAACAGCAGACCGTCAAAAGAAAGGAAAGCACCCCACCGCCACGACAACCAGAGGCGAAGCCCCTGACCCTGGCAAAAACAGAAGGGCATAACATCCCCAAACCAAAGGAAGTCAAACCACCAGCCACCAATAACGCGGGCAAGAAAGAAGTAGATTTTTCTGAATCGGATTACATTAAACAGGTTAATGGTCTTGTTCGTATAATGCTTGGGACTTGCCCTATAACCCCACAAGATGCTGTGGATAAATTCATGACAAGCAAGCGGGCGCTAGGTTATCTATTTGGTGTGCATGATTACTTGGCGCATCGCACAAACTTAATCAACAAAGAGACGCCGGAAGAATTTGCTATTTCTGTTCAATTAAGCTACGAAATTATTTTTGGCGAGCGATCCGGGGAAGCGCTCTTTAACGCCACCTGTTCATTTTTGCAAGATAAGGACTTCAAGGAAGGACAGAAGATAGGGGCCAATGAAAGCTCACGATACCTTGAAAAAGGTGAACTTCCAACCTCATTCTATTTAATTCTGATACACAGCATCAGGTGATGATAAGAGAGTCAAATAAAAGCCGCTTCGCAGCGGCTTTTATTTCTATTCAATTATTTTTCCCTACCGGCTTCAGCCACGAACACCAAAACATTCTTCCTCGCACGACAAATTGCCGCTCGATGATTTCTTCCGTGGTTAATATTTCATCCGGATAGAGGTCCTTATCAGGATTATGTGAACGCAACATAATTCTGCCTTCCCCCATATTGATAACTTGTTTCAGTCTTTCGCCACCATCAATGGTGAGCAGATAGGTTTCTTTGTTCTGGATTCTGGTGCTACCTCTGTCGATTCCAACCGCCGCGCCATGCGGGATTGTCGGTGCATTACTTTCGCCCTCGGCATAGCCGATTAGTGTTTGTGACGGGTCTTGTACGCCCGCTTTGCGGAGTGAGCGCAGGAAGAAAGGGAATTTGATGTGCTGATCGGGTTCATAATTCTCTTGGCCGTCGCCACACGCCATTGCAAAGCTCGGTGCGAAATCAACAAAATAAAGTTCATCCTTTTCTTCTTCCGTGAAGTCGTCGTCACTTTCATACACTAACGGCGCACCGCGTATAGTGAATTCACTCCCTTTCTCGGCTTGTGTGCCGAACATCAAATAATCCGCCGATACGTCGAAATGTTCAGACAGGATTTTTATCTTGTCCATTTCCGGCTTGGCGATGTCTTTCTGCCACCGCTGCACAGATTGGTATGCCACGCCCACTAGTTCAGCGATTTCTTTTTGTGTTGCCCGTTTCGGTTTTTGGCTGTTCATCAGACGGGTTAGCCGTTGTCCAAAAGTTTCCATAGTTCACCTTTAATCAATAGCTTGCAACCTTACGGTGTATTACTGACGAAATCAAAGCACGGGCAAGGTGCTTTTTCGCTTGTGTAACACACCTTCCAAGTGTACTATTGATGCACCTATGGAGTGCAAAACATGAGCAGAGAAAACATGGTCAAAAAGGCCATTGACAAGGCGGGCGGCGTTATCGCTCTCGCTCGCTTGATGGGCGAGCGATACCAAACCGTCCAGAAGTGGGCGACAAAAGGGCGTATGCCGCTGGAGAAGGCGCTTGTTTTGGAAAGGGTGCTAGGCGGCGCAGTACGCCGACACGAACTCTTCCCGGACGAGTACGACGGTTATGAGCTAGTGCGAGAGGTAGAGCGCCGCAAACCCAAACCCACCCCATGAACGCAAAAAAACCGCCCCGAAGGGCGGCTATCGAAACGCGAGATTGCAGATGGGCTGCGTCCCGCAAAGTAAAGGAGGAAGTGAATTATGACTGACGAACAAGAGAAATTCAAGCATCTGCGATGTTTTGCAGATGCGGTTCCGCCGCGAGGCAGTAGATTCGTGGCCGTAGGGTCACAAAAAATCCACGGGGCGCAGTTGTTCTCCCTGCGTCAAAACGGCGACATCTATGACGCCTCAGGCGAGGCGTGGGCACCATCACAAACTGATGACGATGTGCGCGCTGTCTTCGCCGACTTGGGCTACGGCCACTGGATTGCCCTGCCGGAAGATTTCAAATTTTGGGGGGAAGCATGACCCAACAATTAGACAAGCAGTGCGCACTAATCCGTGCGCACTTGGAAGCAGGCAAGACCATCTCGCAACGCGAGGCGATTGAGCAATACGGCTGCTACCGCCTCGGCGCGCGTATCTACGATTTGCGCCGCGAAGGAATGGATATTTTGACAACCACCGGCGAGTGCGTGAACCGCTACGGCAAGAAGTCACGCTTCGCGGTGTACAAGCTGGGAGGTGCAGCGTGAACAGTTGGCGTGATTTCTGGACGGCAACCCCGGCAAGGGTGTGGATTTATCACTTCGTGCTATTGCCGCTGGTGGCGGTGGCGCTTGTGCTTACCGCCGCAGTGGGCAGGGTGCTGATGGCCGTCGCAATGGCGGTGTGGGCGTTATGCGCGGGTGTCACAAAGGATGCGGAGGATGCCGTCCGTTTCTGGCGAGACAGCTACCGTGACGGCATGAAGCAGGCGGAAGAAAAGGGAGGTGCGCAGTGAGCGCAATGCAAAACATTGACCTCGAAACGGTCATCAAGTCGGCGGTGAAGATACCGGAGCAGTTGTGCAGCGCGTCGGTGATTTACTTCCTGCTAGACAGCGGCGAGGTGATTTATGTCGGACAGACCAGACAGCTTTTTGTCCGTCTGGCCGCTCACATGATGGATAAAACTTTTGATTCCTACGCCGCATTCCCTGTGGCGCCGGAAGCGGCAAACGACGTGGAAGCCGAGATGATTGTGCGCTTCATGCCGCCCTTGAACAAGGGTATCCCCGTGCAAGACCGATATGTTTCCTACGACCGCTTGCGGCGGATATACGGGCTTCCCAAGAAGAAGGTGCAGGATTTAATCGGCAAGGATTGCTTTGTTTATAACGGTTCGCTTTATGTGGAAATGACGGCGGAGAAACACGCCATTCTGGGAGGCACACGATGAGCATGATGTTGATGGTGCAGGCGCTGAAAGCCAAGGTCGGCAGCCCGCTGCGCAAGCTGGTGCTGGTCAAGCTGGCCGACCAGGCGAACGATGACGGCGAATGCTGGCCGTCCTATCAATCCATAGCCGAGGCCTGCGAGATGAGCCGCCGCACGGTGATCTCGCACATTGAATGGCTGGAAGAGAACGGTTTTCTGCGCCGAAATTATCGTAAATCCAAGGAAGGATTAAGCCGTTCAAACGTGTTTGTTTTGACTATTGAGAGTGGTGCAAATGCTGCACCCCAGGGTGCAAATAATTCACCACGTGGTGCAAATGCTGCACCACCGAGTGGTGAAAATTTTGCACTAGGTGGTGCAAATGCTGCACCCATAGAAACAGTCAATGAATCTATCAGTTTTGAATCGGTCAATGAATCTGGTGGCGCGCCCGCGCGCGACCCCGACCCGCCCTCTCGCGAACCGTCGCCCCCACCCCCTGCCAAGCCGGGGAAGTTCGACGCTTGGGCGGTGTTGTCTGACATGGGCGTTGAGCGCAAGCACTTCGACGCATGGATGCAGGCACGGAAGCGCAAGCGACTTTCGTCGCCGATTGACGAGGTGGCGTTGGCTGCCTTCTTCCGCGAAATCGGCAAGGTTGGCCTGAAGGCGCACGACGCGGCGCGGATGTGTGCCGAGAAGGGATGGGGCAGCATCGAGGCAAATTGGGACTGTTTCAGGCAGCGCACTCCGCAGCGCGGCAACACCTTCGAACACCAAAGCAGCGCGGAGCAGTACGCGCAGGAACAAGCAGAACGGATGCGTCCGCAGATTGCCGCGATGTTTTCCGCCAAACAGGAGAAGCGTGATGACTGAGCAGGACTTTGGCCAATTCTCGGCGGTGATGGCTGCGCTATGCGAGTACTACGGCAGGCCGAAATTAAGCGACATGGCGGTAGGTTTGTATTTTGCCGCGCTGTTGGAATACCCGCTGGCCGATGTGCAGCAGGGCCTGACGGCGCATATCAACAATCCCGACAGCGGGCAGTTTTTCCCTAAAGCGGCGGACGTCATCCGCGCACTAGCAGGCAGCAGCGAAACCCGCGCTTCTGCCGCTTGGGCGAAGGTGCGCCACGCCATCGAACGCGTCGGCCACATGCCGAGCGTAGTGTTCGACGACGCGGTAATCCACGCGGTGGTTGCCGACATGGGCGGCTGGGTGCAACTCAGTCTGGTCACCTACGACGAACTGCCCTTCCGCGAGCGCGATTTTCTGCGCTTCTACCGCAGCTACATGGGGCGCGATTTGGGGGATTACCCACGCAAGCTGGCCGGTATGGCGGAAACCGAAAACACCGCCGCCGGTCATGCTGTCGCCGAGCCGCAGCTCTTGGGGGATGCGCAGAAGTGCCTTGCGGTGATGCGGGGCGGCAGCGACAAGCCGCGTCTCACAGTGCAGCCGTTATCGGCCCTGCCGCAGGAATTGCGCGGTGTGCTGAACGACCTGCGCGGAAGCAACGATGATTTTGGAGGTGCAGCATGATGCAGGGCTACCGCAATTTACCGGGTCGCTATGACGTGATTCCAGACAAGGAGGCTCGTCGCCAGTTGTGGTGCAGCACTTTTCATACCTGCATCCCGCCGCGAGGACTTGATGAAGCGCGGCAGGTGCTGGTGTGGTTCCAGCTGTGGCGACGCGGGCAGGCGCTTATCCCGATGTTGGAGCCGAGGATTATCAGCTTGGCGATGGAAAGAGTACTGGCCGCGTTGGACGAAGGGGACGGGCCATGACCGGCGCCATTCTGCGCAGGCTGCGCGAGCACTACGGCTTTACCCGCGAAGCGGTGGCAAGGGCTGCCGGGCAACATCCTTGCTGGGTGGTGGCGGTGGATAACGGCGGCAAATCGCATTCCGCTGATGCTTGGCATAGTCGGCGGCAACGCCGGAATTTTGCCACCTATATCGGTGCGCTTAGGGCGTTGAAAGCACGGAGGGCAAAACGATGACTGGCGAGATATTGCAGCGCCTGCGCGAGGCTTACGGCTTGGAACGCAAGGACGTGGCAGAGGCTCTGGGCAAATCATGCTACGCCGTGACGATGTGGGAGCGGCGTGGCCGGTCATGGTCGCGCGAAAGATGCCGGGAGACGCGGCGCAGGGAAGGAGCAGACCGGCAAACGCGCTTTGGCCTGTACCTTGATGCTTTGCGGGCGTTGCGTGGCAAGCGCACACGCAAGTTGCAGTTTGTGTTTTGCCCGCCGCCCGGTGCGACGCATCAGGTTGAGCGGCAGGGCATCAAGGAGTGGGCGCGCATTGTCCCGATGCACGGCACCCTGCGTGGCTTTGCGTGGCAGGGCGAATGGATGCGCGCGGCATGGGTGGAGGCCAGCAACGAGTTTCAGGCGGAGGTGTTGGCTGCGAAGTTGCCGCTGAAAAAGCGCAAGACGGTGCCAGTGCAGGATGCCACAAACACCTACCACGACACGCTGCGAGAGCGGGGGTGGTGATGACTTGGAAAAAATGGGCGACCTACGCGCAGACGCAAATCAGCGTCGCTCTGGATTGCGCGGATGACAAAGACGAGGCGGACGGGCTGTTGGCCTATGCCGCTGAGAGTATCAAGAGAGCAAGAACAGAATTGAGAGGCGGGGAATGACGACAAAAGAGAGACAGCGTTTTATCGAAACACTCGATGCGGCGCAGATGCAATTAGAGGCGGCTATGCGCGGTGTGGATGACACGCCGCTGCCGGAATTGCTGACGATGCTGCGCGACGCGGAAAGCAAGATACAGCGCGCGCGGAAGGTTATTGATAGGAGGTGAGGGATGGTTGATTTTTACATCCGCGATAACCGCATCCTGCAAAACGCCCTCGGCGCTATCCGCACCATTATGGACAACGGCGGCACAGCACGGGTCAAAGTCACGGACGAGGCAGAAACGCGCCGCGACCGGCAAAACCGCGTGATGCAGATGTGGTTTGCTGACATCGCCAATGTGAGCGGTAACGGCGTTGTGTACGAGGCGGGACGCTGCAAGCTGCAATACTTTTTACCGGTGATGCGGGCGTCGGATAAGGCGCGGGAAACGGCCTCGCTGATTGATGCCCTGTTGCAGGTGCGCGGCTACGAGGTGGTATCACGCGCGCTGGGGACAAGTGCCATTGCGAGTACGCGGGAGCTGACGGTGCGTCAGTTTGCCGAGGCGCTAGAGATGATGCGTGAGGGTGAGCGGCAGTATCCGCTGCGTGACCCGGCAACATACGGCATCGACGACTGGGGGCGGCGATGAGCATCCGCAAGCACCGGCAGCAATGGCTGCTCAACAAGGCGCGCGGGCAGCAATGCACCGCGCAGATTGAGGGGGTGTGCAATCACGATCCGGCAACGACCGTCGCCGCCCACATCAGCCTGCCGGGCATGGGGGTTATGGGCGGCAAGGGACATGATTTGCACGTCGCTTGGTTATGCAGCGCCTGCCATGACGCCATCGACCGGCGCACATATCCCGATTTGGACAGGGACTTTATCCGCCTGCAAGCCTACGAGGCGGTGTTGCGCACACAAGCGCGGCTGTTTGCAACGCTGACGCCCGCCGAACGGGCGCAGTTAGCGAGGGGGTTGTGATGGACTTCACCGCCCGCCTGCCCTTTCCGCCATCCTTGAACCACTACTGGCGGCACGGCTCACGCGGCAACTATATCAGCGCGGAGGGTAAGGCCTACCGCGCAGCCGTATTGCGTCTTTTACGGTCGCCGGTGGTGATGTTCCCGCGTGAACGCCTCGCGGTGCGCATCACGCTGTATCCCAAAACACGGATGCGCTTTGACCTCGATAACCGCCCGAAGGGGTTACTGGATGCTTTGGCCAAAGCGGGGATATTTGCCGATGACTCGCAGATTGACCGCCTCGAAATCGTGCGCGGCGAGATAGCCGCCGAGGCGCATTGCGTGGTGGAGGTGGCGCGGTTATGAGTGATTATCTGGATATCGAAAACCTGCTGCTGCGCTATGGCCGCTGGGTGCGCTCAGGCGATGGGCGTGTGGGGTATCCGCGCTGCGCTGCATTTGCTGCCGCCATCCCTGCCGTCATCCCGGACGATGCCGTGGCCGACATGGCCGACAGCGAGGGGGAGCGTGTTGGGCGGGCGATGCAGGCACTCAAGAGTGTCAATGTCGAGGCGCACAAGGCGCTGGTGGTGCGATTTGTCTATGGTGTCACGGACGACACCACAGCAGGCAGGCAGTTTGGTATGGGGAGTAGAGGTAAGGTTTGGCGATTGCGACAGCAGGGCTATCATTGGCTATCCGGTTATTTTTGTGCGGCGGAAATTTCTTGACTTTGTTGCAACAGAAACTATACTCAATTTATTAGGGTGCATTATTGCATCCTGAGCAAATGAACCCCGCCTTGCGCGGGGTTTTTTGTTATCTGAATCACCTCTGACGACGAGAGAGTTGCCGCCTTCGGGCGGCTTTTTTATTGGAGAAACACATGAAGCTGACCAAAGAACACCTTGAAAACCTCATCGCCGATGCGAGTTATCACCGTCTGGACGGTACGACCGTCACCATTTGCGCACTGACTTTGCGCAGCGGGTTTGTGGTTACGGGTGAGTCTGCCTGTCTTGACCCGGCCGGTTTTGACGCAAAAATCGGGGAGCGCATCGCCTACGAAAATGCCTTTAAAAAGCTATGGCAGTTGGAGGGCTATCACGTCAAGGCGCTTGCTGCGCTGGAGGGCAGATGAGAGACACCTACGACAAAGCCCTTGCCCTGCTGATCGCAGACGAGGGCGGCTACGTCAATGACCCGCACGACAGCGGCGGCGAGACGAATTACGGTATCACCTGGCGCACTTACAACGCCTACCGCCAGCGTAAAAAACTGCCGGAGCAGAGCGTCAAGGGTATCTCCATGCAGGAGGTGCATGAGATTTACCGCGCGCAGTACGCCAACGTCATCCGCTACGACCACCTGCCCGCCGGTCTGGATTATGCCGTCTTCGACTTTGCGGTCAACAGCGGCACCAAACGGGCATCCAAGTTTTTGCAGGCGATTGTCGGCCAGCGTACTGATGGCGTCATCGGTGTGCAGACGTTGCAGGCGGTGGAGGATTATGTCGCCCAGTATGGCGTCGAGCAGTTGATTTTGCGCCTGTGCGATAACCGTCTGCGATTTATGCAATCCACCAAAAAGTGGAAGCGATACGGCAAAGGCTGGGGGCGGCGCGTGGCAGAGGTTAAAGCCGATGCGCTGCGCATGGCTGCCGGTCATGTGCCTGCTAACAAGATGTGTGTGGCGGATGGGCGCAATCAGAAATGCGACGGCGAGCTGTCGCTCATTGGCTCCATCAAGGAGTCGCCGCGCAGCAAGGGCGCTGCCGTCGGTCTGGTGAGTACGGCGTTTGCCGCGTTGCCGGAGGCGATGGAGGCGGCGCGTCCGGCGCAGGAGTTTGTGGATTTTGCGCGCTACGCGGGCTGGATCGGTTTGGTGATCGTCGCCTGTGCGCTGGTGTACATCATTTGGGAGCGCAGCCGTGCAACGGATTAAGTCCTGGGCGCTGTATGCGCTCGCCGCTGTTGTCGTCGCCCTCGCGGTTGCGGTCAATGTGCTGCGCGCACGCAATGCCCGCCTCGATGCTGAGATGGCGCGGCGCGAGCGCTCGCGTTTGCAGGCGATTGCCGACGGCCTCAAGGCACGGGCGGAGCGCGCCAATCAGGCGGCGGTTGCGTCCAAGCGGGAGCGCGAGGAAGCGGAAAAGGCTATCAGAGAGGGGCGACGTGATTATTTCGAGAAGTAAGACGGTGGCTTTGGCCGCCGTTTTGGTTTTTGGTGCGGCGGGCTGTGCGCGGCAGGTGGAATTTGTACCTTCGCCGCTGCCGCCTTGTCCGCCGGTGCCAACCTTGCCGCTCATCAAAGGTGTGGATTTGGCGACGTTATCCGATGATGCTTACCGCAATTTGGTTGAGCGCGAGTTGAGATTGAAGGAACACATTGGCCAGCTGCGGAGTTTGTGTGATGACAGAGGGATCTGAAAGCCCGAAACGGGCGCTGTTTGACTGGCGTATCAGTATGGGAAATGTGTTGGTTGTAATCGGCATGGTGGTCAGCGGATTCTGGTATTTCGCCGACGCTGACAAGACCAATGCCCTACAGGACGCGAAAATCGAGAACTACCAGGCCACGCTGCAAACGGCCATTGAGGCTGAGAAGCAGGCGCGCAAGGACGCGGTGCAAGTTGAACAGGTGGCGCGCCGTGAGGCATTGCAAGATTTGCGTGTGCGCATTGATGCCGACCGCGCCGAGATGCGTCAGCAGTTCGAGAAAATTAACGACAAGCTGGACGCGCTCGTCAAATCGCGGGGGCAGTAATGGCGCGTTTGTCAGCAGAGCAATGGATGGCTGCCCGTGCTGATTTTGAGATTGCGGGTTTGTCGGTGTCGGAGATTGCCCGCAAGTACAACGTAGCCAAGTCGTCGGTGTCTGACAAGGCAAAGACACAAGGCTGGGAACCGAACAAAACCGAACGTTCGGTTTCGGAGAAGTCAAGCGCAATCATAGCGTTGGCGAAGGTAAATCAGGAAACCGAACAAAAACTGAACAATGTTGAACGCGCGGTGTTTGACCGCGTGGTGGCGGATGATGTGTCTTTCCGGCTGCAATCCGACGGACGGATGCAGGAGGTAGAGGACATCGCCATGAATCTGCTTGCCAGCACGGATAAGGTATCGGACGTGAAGATGGCGATGGAGATATTACGCATCCACCGCGAGGCAAGGCTGGGCAAGGTCCCGGATACGATGGTGCAGGTGAATAACAACAACGCGCCGGTGGAATTGGAGCCACGTACAGCGTCACAAAAGATATCCGGCATTTTGGCGGTTGCACAGGTGCGTAGGAATGCTGCCAAGCGAGATTGAGGCGTTACTGCCGTATTTGACAGCGGCAGAACAGGGTGAGCTGGCAGCGCTGCTACAAGGTGCGCCGTCGTGGTTACCGCTGCCGGGGCCGCAGGCGATGGCCTACACCTCGGAGGCTGATGTCATCGGATACGGAGGAGCAGCGGGAGGAGGTAAGACGGACCTTGCTTGCGGCAAGGCGCTGACGCAGCACAAGCGCATCATGATTTTGCGCCGGGAGGCTACACAGCTCACCGGCATTATTGACCGCCTTAAAGAGATTGTCGGTAACAGCGACGGCTACAACGGCGCGGAGAAGATTTGGCGCATGGCCGATGGGCGGCAGATTGAGTTTGGCTCAACACCGAATCTGAGCGATTGGAACAAGTATCAGGGCAGGCCGCATGACCTGCTCGTGTTTGACGAGGCGGCCAACTTTTTAGAGGCGCAGGTGCGGGCGTTGCTCGGCTGGCTGCGCTCGGTTGACCCGAACCAAAAATGCCAGGCGTTGCTCACGTTTAACCCGCCGACCACGGCAGAGGGGCGGTGGGTAATTGATTTTTTCGCCCCGTGGCTGGACAGCAAATATCCCAAGCCTGCCCAACCGGGCGAGTTGCGATATTGCGCGACGGTGGACGGCAAGGACATGTGGCTGGATAGCGGCGAGCCGTTTGTGATTGTTGATGGCGCGCCGTGCTACGACCACGCCGGACACGCGGGAGAAGCGGTGGTGGTGCCGTTGTCGCGGACGTTTATCCCGTCACGCATCACGGACAACCCTTATCTACTCAACACAGGCTATATGGCGACACTACAAGCATTACCGGAGCCGCTGCGCTCACAGATGCTCAATGGCGATTTTTCCGCCGGGATGCAGGATGACCCGTGGCAAGTCATCCCGACAGCATGGGTAGAGGCGGCGATGGCGCGCTGGTCGCGACCGGACAAGCTGCCGCCCATGGACAGCATGGGTGTGGATGTCGCGCGAGGCGGCAGCGACGAAACCATCATCGCGCGCAGGCATGGCATGTGGTTTGACGTGCCGCTTGCTTACCCAGGTAAAGAGACGCCAAACGGCCCGGCTACTGCTGGGTTGGTGATCGCCGCCCTGCGGGATAAGGCACCAATCCATGTTGACGTGATCGGCGTCGGCACGGCGGTGTATGACTTTTTGGCAGAGGCGGGGCAGCAGGCGCTCGGTGTCAACGTCGCCGAAAAGGCGACACGCAAGGATAAGTCTGGGCGGCTGTCGTTTCGGAATTTGCGCTCGCAGCTGTGGTGGCTGATGCGCGAGGCGTTAGACCCGGATGCCAATACGGGCATTGCCCTTCCGCCGGATAAGCGGCTGCTTGCCGACCTCTGCACGCCAACCTGGAAGCTGCAAGGCGCAGAGGTCTATGTAGAGAGCCGCGAGGACATCGTCAAAAAACTGGGGCGCTCGCCTGACTACGCCAGCGCCTACTGTCTGGCGCTGATGGACTCGCCGAAGAGGCAGGAATTACTGAACCGCATTACGCGGGGGAGGGCATATGACCCGTATCGCAACCTTTAATCCGCCCGACTGGTACGACCAAATCGAAGCGCTCGGCCAGCTGCACAAAGCAGAGACGGAGGCGCATTTGCACGACCAGCCATGCGTGCTCAACCGCACGCTGTATGACGCGCTGTTTGCCGCAGGCAGTCTGGTGTGTATCGGTGCCTTTGTCGATGACTACATCATCGGCTACGCGATTGCGGTGGTATCGCCCCATCCGCACTACGACCTCACCGCCGCGCAGCATGACAGCCTCTTTATCCATCCCGATCACCGCGCGCCGCGTTTGGCTTTGCGGCTGGTGGAGGCGGTAGAGACGGAGTGCAAGGCACGCGGCGCATTGTTTATCGCCTGGCACGCCAAGCCCGGCACCCCGTTTGCGCGGCTGCTTGAGCGACGCGCGCACCTTGAAGAACACGTTTACACAAAGGAGTTATGACATGCCAGCAGTACCAGTTATCACCGCAGCCGCCGCCGCTGCAGGTGCTGTCGCCAGTAATGTGCAAGGGAACAAGGCGCGTGCCGCCTCGCGCTTCGCCGCGTCGCAACAAATGGACGAGGCCCGCCGACAGTTTGAAGAGACGACGAAGCGGGAAACCAAGCAATTCCAGGACCGAATGGCCGCCGACCAACGTCAGCACAACGACAACATGACGGCCATGCGTAACAGTCTCGCACAAGACAGAGAGAACTTCGACCGTCAGCTCGCGCAACAGCAGCAAGGACTGATGATGCAGCAGCAAGCGATGGAGCAGTCCAGGGCTGATGCACAGCGGGCGCTAAATAACCAGCAGGCGCAAATGGAGCGCCAGATTAACGCCAACAACACGGAGCGGCAAACGTTTCACAAGAAGGAAGAAGGTGTTGCCGGAACTATTCTCACCGGGCCGGGTGGTATTGACCCGGACGAACTAGAAAGGAAGAAGAAGAAAAGCACCCTGTTGGGTGGGGGAACATAATGGCAGACTGGTATCAAGGCTCAATAGACGTTGACAATCAAGGCAACGTCTTAAACGGGCGTTACGGTGATCGGGGGAGGCCGCGCAATAACAACGGCTACACCTCGACGCAGTGGGGGGTGCCGTGGTTTCAGGCGCCCATCAACCCGAACAAAGCTGACGGCACGCGCAAAACCCAGGAAGAAATCCAAGAGGAGGCGCGGCAGCAGTCGCTGAAAATCTTCCGCGAAATGGACCGACGCGAAATAGAGTATCTCAAGGAAGAGCGCGACGCCGAAACCGCGCGCCAGCAGCAGATGATTGACAAGCAGCGCGAGAGCAACGCGCAACTGCTCAAGCAAATAGAGCAACAAATGCGGCAGGAACAAGAGGAAGCGAACAACGCGATGGCGCAGCAGCGGCACCGTGCTAATGCCGCTGCCAATCCTGACCGCAGCGCTTTTGGTGGGGTTGTGCAGACTTTGCTTGGCGGGCGCGAGAAGGGAGACAACGCGGGGAGCCAGTTGTTTTCCGAAGCGCGCAAACTCGGCAAGAAGGGATACTTGGGCGGAAAAACCCTACTCAGCGGGGAATAGGCCGTGAACGACATCCGCAAAGACACCCTGAAACGCTTCGAGGCGCTGAAGACAGAACGCGCGCCATGGTTTGAACACTGGCAGGACATCAGCCGCAACGTCTGGCCGACCACTGGGCGCTTCCTGGCATCCGAACGCAACCGCAACGGGCAGCGCTTTAACAAGATTTACGACAGCTCGGCGACCAATGCGGTACGCACCCTGGCGGCAGGCATGATGAGCGGCATGACCTCACCAGCACGCCCGTGGTTCAAGCTGGCGACCACTGACCGCGAACTTAACCAGTATCAGCGGGTGAAAGAATGGCTGGACGAGGTGGGGAAAATCATCCACACCATCTTCCACCGCTCGAACACCTACCGCGCCCTGCATACCATCTACCAGGAGCTGGCAGTGTACGGCACGGCGGCCAGTGTCGTTACCCTCGACTACGACACCGTTATCCACCACACGCCACTCACCGCCGGGGAATACTGCATCGCCACCAACTGGCGCGGTGATGTGGACACCATTTACCGTGAGTTTGAGAAGACCGTGGGCGAGACCGTGCGCGAGTTCGGGCTGGACGCTGTCAGTCAGGCGGTGCGCAGCCAGTTTGAAAGCGGTGCGCTGGAGCAGCCGGTTACCATCATCCACGCCATTGAGCCGCGCGCAGTGCGCAATCTCAACAGCCCGCTGGCGCGCGATATGCCGTGGCGCAGCGTCTATCTTGAGCAGGGTGCGCCAGAGGGGCAGATACTGCGTGAGAGCGGGTTTAAGCGTTTCCCGGCGCTCTGCCCGCGCTGGTCGGTATCGGGCGGTGATATCTACGGCACTAGTCCGGCGATGGAGGCACTCGGCGATATCCGCCAGCTGCAACACCAACAGTTGCAAAAAGCGAAGACCATCGATTATCAGGTGCAACCGCCGCTACAGGTGCCGACCTCGTTGAAGAACCGCGAACAAGACCTGCTGCCGGGCGGCATTGTGTACGCGGACGGCGCAACACCCATCCAGCCGTTGTGGCAGATCGGGCTGGATATGCGTTACCTGCTCGACGATATCAACGACGTGCGCGGGCGTATCCAGCGCGCCTTCTACGCCGACCTGTTCTTGATGATCAGCCAGCAAGACACGCGCATGACCGCGACCGAAGTCGCCGAACGGCACGAAGAAAAAATGCTAATGATCGGCCCGGTGCTGGAGCGGCTGCAAAACGAACTGCTTATGCCGATGGTGGATATTACCTTTGACGCGGCGCTCGCCGGTGGCTTACTGCCGCCACCGCCGCAGGAACTGGCCGGAATGGACCTGGATGTGGAGCTGGTCAGCATCCTTGCGCAGGCGCAGAAGGCGATACAGACCAATGGCATTGACCGCTTTGCCTCTTTCGTCGGTGTGGCAGTGCAGCTTGACCCGCAGGCGCAGGACAAAATCAACATCGACGCCACCATCAACGAGTACGGCGAGGCACTTGGTATCAACCAGCGCATCATCCGCCCGGACGACGAGGCCGAAGCCATCCGGCAACAGCGCGCCGAACAACAGGCGCAACAAGCACAACAGGCGCAGCTGGCACAGATGGCCGACGCTGCGCAGAAACTCGGCAATACACCGATGGGACAAGGCAACGCGCTAGACAGCGTAATGGAGAATTTGAGTGGCTATTGATGACACCCTCACCCGTGACATTACCCGGCTGATGCAGGACGCGGGTTTTCGCCGCTTTGTGTGGCGGCTGCTCGAACAGGCGGGGATTTACCACAGCAGTTTTCGCAGCGATGCCCTGCAAATGGCGCGCTGCGAAGGCAGGCGCGAACAGGGGCTGATGCTGCTTGACCTAATCAGCAGCATCACGCCGGACGAATATCTTTTAATGCAACAGGAGGCCGCAAATGAGCGACGAGAACGCGACGCCCGACAACGGGCAGAACGCGCCGGAAACGGCGACAAATGACATCCCGGCGAACACCGCGCCGGACAACACGCCGCAAGGCGGACAACCGGAGCCGCAAGGACAACCGGAAGGACAACAACCGCAGCAGAACGACACGGGCGAGGCAAAGACCTCGCCCGAATCGTATGTGCTGGACCTGCCCAACTTCCAGGGCAGCCCGGAAGACCTGCAATTTATCGCCGACATGGCGCAGCAGTCCGGCTTACCTGCGAAAGAAGCCAGCGAGTTTCTGCGTCGCAGCGAAATCTACCAAACCATCCTGCAAGAAAAGACAGCGGAAGCCTGGGCGGAAGCCAGCCGCACCGACCCTGAGTTCGGCGGCGCGCAGTTTGACGCCAACCTCGCTGTGGCGAAGCGGGGATACAACATGTTCGCCAGCGACGGGCTGAAGAGCCTTCTCGAACAGACCGGCTACGGCAACCACCCCGAAGTCCTGCGCGTTTTCCACAAAATAGGAAAGTTACTGGGCGAGGACAAGGTGGTTGGCGGCGGCGCAGGCGGCAGTTTCGACGCGCGCGCCATGTTCCCGAACACGCCCGGCCTCAAACCCTAACCCCTCAACCCATAAGGAGACCCTATGGCAACCCTCAACAAAGACCAGCTCTATCCGACGCTGGCAACTCTCGCCGCCCGTATGGACGGCAAAGGCCGCTTCATCACCGACGTGGTCGAAGTGCTCAACGAAACCAACGAAATCCTCGAAGACATGGTGTTTGAGGAGGCGAACGGCGGCACCTCGCACAAAATCGCCGTGCGCAACGGCCTGCCGGAAGCCGCTTGGCGCGTGCTGTATCGTGGCGTGAAGCCGTCCACCTCGTCTGTAACACAAGTGGAAGAAGCCATCGGCATGCTGGAAGCACGCGCGCTCATCGATGAAAAACTACTTGAATTAAACGGTAACAGCGCCAACTGGCTCGCCGCCGAACAAAGGCCGTTTATCGAAGCGATGAACCAGAATATGGCAGAAACACTGTGGTACAACGATGGCATCATCAACCCCGAACGCTTCATGGGCTTCGCGCCACGCTACAACGACAAGGGCGCACCGAATGGCAAAAACATCATTGATGCGGGCGGGACCGGTGCCAACAATGCCTCCATCTGGCTGATTGTCTGGTCGCGTGATACCTGCTTCGGTATTTACCCGCATGGCAGCCAGGCCGGGATTGCTAGTAAAGACATCGGTATCAACACCGTAGTGGACGAGGAGAAAGGGCGCTTTGAAGCGCATGAAAAGCGGCACCGCTGGGATTTAGGGTTGTGTCTCAAAGACTGGCGCTATGTGGTGCGCATCGCCAACATTGACGTCACCAAACTGAGTAAAGACCTGTCCACCGGTGCCAATTTGCCCGACCTGATGGCGGACGCCCTTGAAATGTTGCCCAGCATGAAAGGCCGCCCCGCGTTCTACATGAACCGCACCTTGCGCCGCATTTTGCGCGGACAAATTCAGAAAAGCGCGCAGTACACCATTAGCCAGGAACAGGTCGGCGGCAAGCGTGTCACCAAGTTTGGCGACGGCGACGGCGTGCCGGTACGCATTTCCGATGCGCTGCTCTCTACTGAAGCCCAAGTCAAATAAGGAGGCCCCATGATTCTTGACAGCAACCTGCTCTTCTCCGAAGGGCAAGCCGCCGACGGCGACAGCACCAACACCATTGACCTCAAAGGCAAGGCACCAAATCTCGGTCTGGCCGGGCGTCGCACCTACATTGTCGTCACCGGCAAAGAAGGCTTTGCGGCGGGCGACACCCTGGATGTAGAAATCCAGCACAGCGATGCGGAAACCACGGGTTACAGCACGGTGGCGAAGAGTGGCGCGCAGCCTTTCGGTGTCGGTAAACAGATCGCCATGCCGATGCCGCTTATCCACAAGCGCTACATCAAACTGAAATACACCAAGACTGGCACCGGCGGCAAAGTTGACGCGATGCTGGTTGATGGACTGCAAATGGCAATTACCCATCCAGAAAATCCGAAGGTGAGCCGATGAAAGTAAAAGCAACCGAGGTTGGCTATTACGGCGGCGTCTTGCGTTATACGGGGGATGTGTTCGACGTCCCCGATGGCGAGAGCGCGCTGTGGTTTGAGCCGTTTGAGACATCTGAAGCGCCACAAGACCCGCCGGATAACGACCCGCTCGGCATCCAAGCCCTGGACACTCTACCGGAAGAACCACAACCGGGACCACTGGAGGAAGCCCAGCCGGAGGAACCGCAGCCGGAAACCGACAACAAACCCCGCAAGACCAACAAGCCCGCGTAATGCGGGCTTTTCTTTGAGGTAAACCATGCCCTCTGCCGTCACCATCTGCAACCTCGCGCTGGCCCATCTTGGCGACAGCGCGACCGTGTCGAGTATCGACCCGCCCGAAGGCAGTGCGCAGGCCGAACACTGCGCGCGTTTTTACCCCGTCGCACTCGGCCTTTTGCTGGAAGCGCACCCGTGGAATTTCGCCAGCAAGCGTGTGAAGCCCGCCTTGCTTGCGCATCAAAGCAGCGTGTGGCGCTACAGCTACGCCCTGCCGCAAGACGCGCTCTCCATCATCGCGCTGCTACCCCAAGGGGCAACGGACGACTACGAGGCGCATGGTGTGCGCGTGCCGGCGGAATACCAGCTGGAACAGGTGGACGGCGCGACCGTCATCCTCACCGACCTGCCGGATGCCGAATTGCGCTACCTCTCGCGCGCCATTGACCCGGAACGCTACCCGGCGGCCTTTGTTGAAGCACTGGCGTGGAAACTCGCCGCGCTCTTGGCCGGTCCGCTGCTCAAGGGTGATGCGGGCATAAAAATGGGGCAGAGCTGCGAGGAGATGGCGGCGCACTACCTGATGCTGGCGCGCAGCCAGGACAGCAACAGCCGCCTGACCCGCGTTGAACATATCCCGAAATGGATTCGCGCCCGATGAGCACCCCGAAATTCTTGCAACAATCCTTCGTCGGCGGCGAAATTGCGCCGGAAATGAAAGGGCGCATCGAGGATATTTCCTATGCAAACGGCCTCGCCATCTGCCGCAATTTCCTGGTGCGCCCGCAAGGCGCAGCAGACAACCGCGCCGGGCTGCGTTTTGTGCGCGAGGTGAAAGACTCCGCGAAGCGGGTGCGGCTGATACCGTTTACCTTCAGCGGCGAACAGACGATGGTCATTGAGCTGGGCGAGAAATACGCCCGCTTTCACACCGAGGCAGCGACGCTGATGAACGGTAACGATCCGTATGAAATCGAAACGCCGTATCTCGAAGCGCACCTGATGGACATCCACCATGTGCAGTCTGCCGACATCCTCACCCTCGTCCATCCCAACTATCCGCCGCAAGAGCTGCGCCGTTACGGCGTCACCGACTGGCGCTTGCAGGCGATAGCCTTTTCTCCGACCGTTACCGCACCGACGAACCTCAAGGCTGAAGCGAGCCGGGTGCAGCAATCACCCGGTGTGAACGCCATCAACCTGCAATACCGCTACAAGGTGACGGCAGTCAAAGACAAGGTGGAGAGCAAGCCGTCCGAAGAAGTAACGGCGACCACCGACCTCTACACCAGCGGCAATAGAAACACTCTCAGCTGGCAAGCTGTGGTCGGTGCGGACAGCTATTACGTCTACCGCTACCAGTCCGGCATGTATGGCTACCTCGGCCAAACCCAAAGCACCAGTTTTGAAGACAGCGGCGCAGCGCCGGACATGGCAAAAACCCCGCCGCAGTACAAGGACATCTTCGACAAAACCGACCATTACCCTTCGGCGGTGTCGTATTACCAGCAACGCCGCGTCTTTGCCGGTACCCAAGCCGAACCGCAGAAAATCTGGATGACGCGCAGCGGTACAGAAGCCGACATGAGCTACTCCGTCCCGGCGCGGGACGATGACCGCATCGAAATCCGCGTGGCGGCGCGCGAGGCCAACCACATCCGCCACATCGTGCCTTTGGGCAACCTGCTGATACTCACCGGCTCGGCAGAGTGGAAAGTCAGCACGCAGAACACCGACGTGCTGACCTCGACCTCCATCGCCGTTGCCCCGCACAGCTACATCGGCGCCAATAACGTACAGCCGGTGATCGTCAACGCCTCACTGATCTACGGCGCATCCCGTGGCGGCCATGTGCGCGAAATGACCTACTCCTGGCAGGCGGGCGGCTACGTGACCGGCGACCTCTCCCTACGCGCCCCACATCTCTTTGACGGGCGCAAAATCCTTGATATGGCTTATGGCAAAGCGCCGTACCCCATCGTCTGGTTTGTATCGTCCAACGGATGGCTGCTGGGCAACACCTACGTCCCCGAACAGGAAATCGGTGCCTGGCACCGCCACGACACCGACGGCAGCTTTGAGAGTTGCGCGGTGGTGGCCGAAGGCGACGAAGACATGCTCTACGTCGTCGTCCGGCGGCACATCAACGGGCGCGACGTGCGCTATATCGAGCGGCTTGAATCGCGCAGCTTTGCTACCCCTGCCGATGCCTTTTTTGTGGACAGCGGCCTCAGCTACGACGGCGCGCCAATCACCATCGTGCGCGGCCTTGACCACCTCGAAGGCAAAACCGTTTCCATCCTTGCCGATGGCGCGGTACATCCGCAGCGCGTCGTGACGGGCGGAACAATCACCCTCGATAACCCGGCGGGGAAAATCCACGTCGGCCTGCCCATCACTGCCGACCTGCACACCCTGCCCGTCATCGGCCAAATCGACAATGCCTATGGGCGCGGGCGGCGAAAGAACGCCAACGAAGTTTGGCTGGATGTGCTGGCGTCCAGCGGCATCTGGGCAGGGCCGCATGAAGACGCGCTGGTAGAAAGCAAACAGCGCACCACCGAGCCGCCGGGCAGCCCGCCACACCTGAAGACCGGCGAAGTACAACTCACCCTGAAGCCCGACTGGAACGAGTACGGGCAAATCCTTGTGCGCCAGCGCGACCCGCTGCCGCTCACCATCGTATCCCTCACCGTAGGAGTAGCCATCGCATGAACTGGGACACCGGCGAATATCTAAGCCTCGGCACACAGGCTCTCGGCCACCTCTTTTCCGCCATCGGCGCGCGCGGACAGGCAAAGACCGCGAAGCAGAACGCGCAGTTACAGTACCAAGCCGACAAATATAACAGCGAGCGCCAATACCAAATCGACCTGTTCACCGGTCGCCGCGCACACCAGCTGGGGCAGTACGAAGCGGAAAGCCTCTCTATGCAGGGGCGCATTAAACAGGCACAACTGCGCCACCAAGAGGCTATGAGCGAAATGGAGGCGCAGCGCGAGCGGATGAACCTGCAACACCAGGCGGACATGGCGCGCATCAACGCCAACTTTGCCCGCCTCGGCAAAACGGCGGCGCGGGCAGCGGGCGATCACGCCAGTTCCCGCTACAGCCTGCAAGCGGGCAACGCCAAAGCTTCCATGCGGGCGGGGCTGGCCGCGAATGGCGTGGTGCTGGACGAAGGCAGCACGCAGGAGCTGATGGACACCGCCGACCTGACGCGCGGCATTGATATGCAGACCATCGAAAACAACGCCATCTTTGAGGCCTTTGGCTACGAAAACAAGGCGCAAGACCTGATGGGGCAAGCGGCCATCGCCGAAGCCAACAAAGCTAGCGTTATGGGGCAATACTACGGCGCTGACGCGGTGCGCACCGACTACAAGAACTACACCCTCGACGGCAGCCGCTACGCCGGCCGCACCCCGGTGTTCGATCACAGCCAATTTATCAAGCCCAATCTCTACTTTGCCAACTCGCTAATGGGCAGTGCCAGTGATTTTGCCGCGAACTGGTACGCCTCCTACAAACGCAACAACCCGCAGCCCGGTGGACAAACCGGCAGCCCGTTTGCAATGGAAAGCCTCCCAAATAACGACTACTACCGATCAATGGGCTATCGCAACCCCGGCAACACCGGCAAACTGCGCTGGAGATAAATCATGCCCAAAGTCCCTAATCTCAACGAACTTAATATTGACCAGCGCGGCATCGCCACAGGCGGCTTCAGCGCCGGGCAAGCCACCGGCACCCCCGCGTTTAGGGGAAGCGACCTCGGCAACGTCGTGGATCAAAGAGGCTTTGCCGCCAATCCCGACTTTGGCCGCCCGATGCAGGCGTTGCAAATTTCCGATGCGCCCGACCGCCTTACGCAAGCGATGGGGCAGAACATCGCCCGCTTCGGGGAAACTTGGCAGAAAATCGCCATCGACATGAGCGACCGCGCCGACGCGGCACGGGTAGAAGACGCGCAGAACCAGCTTGACCGCTTTACCTTCGAGGAAAAGACCGGCGACAACGGCTGGGCCTCGCGCAAAGGAGAGAACGCGCAGAAGAGCCTGGACGGGAAAACCTCGCTAGACGAAGAGTTCGGCGAGCGCTTCCGCCAAGTGCGCGACCGTATCGACGAAAGCCTCGGCAATCCGAGGCAGCGTGCCGCCTTTGCCAAATACGCGGAGGCGAAGCGCTACGAACAGCAGCAGGACATCCTCGGCCATATGCGCGAGCAATTCGGCGTCTTTGAGCAAGAGACGCGGAAAGCGAGGGTAGGCGCAGCAGCAGACCGTATCGCCGCTGGTGACAACACTGACATCGCGCGTGGCATCGAAACCATCACGGCGGCGGTGAACGAAATGGCGCATGAAGGCGGCTACGGTGCCGAATGGGCACAGCAAGCGAGGAAAGAAGCCATCTCGCAGGCGCTCTCCACCGCCATCACCACCCGCATCAACAACGGCGACCTCGACGGCGCGCAGATGTTGATGACCCAATATCGCGACGATCTGCGCGGCGGGCATTTGGCCAAAGCGACAGCGGAGTATCAGACGGCCTACAACACCCGGCTTGGGGCAGAGATAGCGGAAGAAGCCATCCAAAATGGCGAGGTGCTGTTCCAGGACAATGTCCACGGTTATGCCTATGCAGCGTACAACCAGGGCTTCAATCAGGAAGCGTTCATCAAACGGACCATCGGGGTGGAATCGGGCGGCAACCCCAATGCCAAAGCGAAAACCAGTTCAGCTTTCGGTTTGGGGCAATTCACCGACGGCACTTTCCTGGATTTTGGCCGCTTAAGCCCCATCGGGCGGATGCTCAAAGGCAGCATGACCGCCGCACAGTGGCTGAAGAAGCGCAGCGACTACAACACCGTCGTTGAGGCCATCAAGTGGAAAATTGGCGTGGACAGCAAGGCGCTGACCAACGCGGGCGTACCGGTGAACGACACCACCATGCGCCTCGCCTACGTTTTTGGGGCGCAGGGGGCTATTGCCCTTAATCGGGAGCCACCTGATATGGATGCCGCCGAAGCATTACGCAAGCACGGGGTGAAGAACGTGGACGGGCCGAAAGGCGTGGTCGCCTCCAACAAGGAACTCTTTGCCAAAAATCCGACCGTCGGGAAAATGTTTGGCTGGGCAGCCAAAACGGTAGGTGTCAAGCCCGACTATTCCCTGCCGACCGGCAAACCCAGAGACCGCACCTGGATGGGAAACGCTGAATTGAAAGAATATGCGCGGAGAAAAGCGCCGAACAACCCAGAAACGCAACGGGCCATCCTGGATACCTACGGGACAGCGCGCGATTTCCACTATGAACAGGAAAAACAGCAATACGACACCGCCTACCAAATGGCGCGGGAACAGCTGGCGCAGAACGGCGGCAACCTCTCGGCGCTGCCGGCGGGGCTGCGCAACATGCTTAGTGGGGAGGACCAACGCAACTTGCAAGGTTACGCGGCGACCATCCGCAACCAGGACGAGACACAGGTCAAAAACGAAAACTTCGGCCTGCTGGTGGAAATGAAGAGCGAGCGCTGGCTGAAAAGCCACAGCAAGGCGGATATTCTGCGCCAGCTTGACGAAGGCAACATCACCAATGGCCAGGCGATGGATCTGATCCAAGACCAGGAGCGCCTCGCCAAAGAGAAAGCCGATGGCGGCAGCACACCCGTATTCCGCCTGAACGACGAACGCTTGTACGGCGAGGCACGCTTCAACGACATGGTGCAGCGCTACACCGGCATCAACCCCTACAAAAGCCTCAGCGGCAAAGACAAGCAGAGACTGGACCGCATCCGCTACTACGCCGGCCAGGCCGGGCAGAAACTGTTGGATGCGGGCGGTGGCAAAGACTTCGACGACAAAGCCTTTGAAGCCGAACTGATTGCCATCATGCGCGACAGCTACGCCGACCGCGACAGCGGCAAACAGGCCAAGCTGCAAGACACCCCTATCGGCGACCTCAACTACCGCACCCTGTACGAACGCACCGGCGGGGTGCAACACGAGCCGCCAAAACTGACACCGCAGTTGCCCAAGCCGAAAAAGAACGCGGACGGCGAAGACGTTGACCCGTACTCCTTCATCTCCTTCTGAATACGACCGCCTCCGGGCGGTTTCTTCATGCCCTAAGGACAACCCATGACCGATAACATCCGCCTCACCCTCGACCAGGCCTTCGGGGAAAACCCCGACCAGTACGCGCGCGACCGCGAAATAGGACGCGGCCTCGGCATGCCGCCGCGCCTGCTGAACGACAGCGACCGCAGCATCTACCGCGCTATCCAGAGCGATACCGCGCTGCAAGGCCTGCCGGTCACGCGGCGCTTCTACGGCAACTACGACAACGCCGTACTGGCGCAGGACGACAGCGAGAACCTGGGCAAAATCGAACACCGGTTGCGCCTGCGGCAGGTGCGGGAATGGGGCGAAGAACACCGCATCCGCTCAAACGAACCCGGCTTTATGAGCGGTGCCCTGGGCGAAGCATGGGGCAATGTACGCAAAATCCCCACGGCTATGGCGGCAAATTCCTACGACAGCTGGGCGGAATCCTGGCGCAGACGGATACAAAGAGAAGAAGCCGCCGGCACCCTCACCCCGGAAAAACGGCAACAATACGAAGCCTTCGCCCGACAATACGACACCCGGCTGGGCGCGGAACAGGAAGAAATCAAAAGCATCAACGCCGGTATCAGGGAGAACGCCCCGCGCAACCTTGCCCTATGGCAGAAGATGGTGCGCGGCGCCTTTACCAGCTCACCGTACAGCCTCGGCGCGCTGGCCGTCAGTATCGCGACCGGTAACCCCTTCGCAGGCCCGCTGGCAATGGGCTATGCCGTAGGGGAAACCGGACGGGCGGAAGCGCGTATGGACGGCCTCTCCTACGAGGACGCCTGGCGCAAAGGCGCCATTGACGGTGTCGCCGAAGCCGTCTTTGAATGGCTGCCGATGCGGCACATGCTCAAACTCTACGTCGGCAACAGCGCGACAAGGCAGGCGGCGCGTACTGCCTTGCAGGAAGAAGCGAGGGCGGCAGCGCGCATGAGCCGGAAAGAAGTGTTGCAAACCTTCGGCAAGGCCGCCAGGAGCGATGCCCTCGGCGAAAACGCCACCCAGCTGATACAGGACCTGAACAACCTCTACTACGGCCTCGACCCCGAACTGCAAAAAGCCATCGACGAACACGGCCTCTTTTCGGCGGATGTGCTGAAAATCCAGGGCGAACGGCAGCTGGTGGCGACCGGTTCCTCCGTCATCACCAGTGTGGCACTGGGTGGCCCCCGGCTGATTGCCGACATGAAACAGCGGCATAACGACGGGCTGGACAACCTTGACGCCACTGCGGAAGCCGTGCGCAACAGCCGTACCCGTGAGCGTGCGCCGGACGTGTTTGACCAATACGTGCGCGACCTGGTGGAAGACAGCGACCTCGGCGACATCTACGCCGACGGTAACGCCCTGCATCAGGACGGGCTGGACGTGGCGCTGGCCGAAGCCCTGCCCGAACGCGCCGAAGAAATCCGGGCAGCGGTAGAAAACGGCGGGTCGGTGCAAATCCCGCTGGAAGACTACCTGAGCCGCATCGCCCCTAACGAAGATCTGACCAACGCCCTGCGCCCGCACATCCGCGACGCCGACGGTATGAGCGCACAAGAACTAGAGAACAACGCCCTCGGCGAACTGGAACAGGACATCCGCAACGAAGTCACGCGCCTGGCCACAGAAGACGCCCGCGCCGCCGAAATACAGGCCCTTGAGCAGTCCATCATCGAGCAGCTGAACACCGCCGGGCAGACCACCGCTGAGGCGAACCGCACCTACGCCACCCTCTACACCGCCAATGTGGACGTCCTCTCACGCCAGATGGACCTAAGCCCGCAGGAATACCATGCGCAATACGGCATCCATATCGCCGGCGGGAATATCGTCATCCGGACACAAGGGGGCGAACAGACTCTCTCCCCCGCCGAAGCCGCACGCCAGTTGGCGGCAGGTGCAGAAGCGGCGGTGCAGGGCGGACAGAATGCAGGAACGGCAGGCAACACGCAGGACATAGACGCCGAAGTTGTCAGCGAAGCGGCCCGTTTCGGTGGCATGGACATAGCAGGTTATCAGCGCGCCATCGCCCATGATGCGGTCGTCATCCAGCAAGAAAACGGCAAAAACCAAAACGTCCCCCTGACAGATGCCGACCGCACCACTATCAACGACACTATCGCAAACCCCGAAGTGCGCGTGTACGGTCTAAAAACACCGGACGGACAGCGCGCCCTGGTATCGGTGAAAGCCTTGCCGGAAGGTAGTGTGGCGGTTGTGGAAGAAGTGCTGGCAGGTGGAAAAACCCTGGCAGTAAAGAGCTTGCGGCGGTATGCCGGCGATACGCAACAAACGCTAAAAGCATTGGCGGAAGAGACCTGGGGACGCGGCAACCGTGAAGCTATCTTCAATGTCCCCGTCACCCCCAGGCAGGCCAGTAGCCAGAACAGCTACCAGCAACTGGATGAAACGGCAGATTCTGCCTTTGCGCAGGCAGTTGAGCGCGTGGTGTCAGGAGAAAACATTACGGGGTTTGTGCCTATGGGAACGACGCCGGAAGCATTGCAACTGGCGGGAGTGCCCGATGTCCGGGTATCCATACGTGGCACCGTCATCAAGAAGGTGATGAATGAATGGCTGGGAGGCGGACACGGGCACAATCTCAATCCAGATACCTTGAAGCGCCTGCCGATGGAACTGAACCGCCCCGTAGCAGTGGCACGTTCGGCGCAAGATTCAAGCAACCGGGACGCCTATATTGTCCTGACCGAACTCACCGAGACTGACATTTACGATGGCAAAGAAAAACCCGTCATTGCAGCGTTAATGGTTAACGTGACCAATGGCGGGCTGGAGGTGGTCAATATCACCAGTGTGTATGGGCGCAGTAAAGCGCAAATCCAACGCAGCCTGAATACAGACCTGCTTTACTGGGATAAAGAGAAAGGCAAGCAGTTTGTAAACGCCTTCCGGCTTCAATTGCCCTCACATTTGCGTACAGACGCAGCCTTAGCTAAGGCAAATATTAAAACTAATGAAGACCTGACGCAAGGGGCAAACCCGCAACAGGAATTTGCCGCGACTGCCCAGCAGTACGGCGGCGAAGCAGCCTATGAACAGGCCAAGGCAGCGGGGCAGACCGAACTTGACTACCGCCAGTGGGTACAGGTACGCACCCCGTCGTTCAAGGCATGGTTCGGCGACTGGGAAACCGCGCGTGATCTGAATGTGGATAGCCCCGCCAGCAAGGACAGCGCCGAAGCGACCCTGAAAGCCCTTGCCGGCAAAGCGCTGACAAACAACGAAACGGGACTAACCGCCTATGTCAACCGCGACCAACGGGGGAAAATGCTGAGTGCGGCAGCGCGGCGCAAAAGTGGGGACAACGGTTTCAGCAGTGGCCAGCACTACGCTCTGGCGCAACGTATCGAGCAGCTATGGCGCCATGCTACATTCGTGGGCGAATTTATGGACACCAAGCACGGGGATGCGAACGTCCGCATCAAGCGCTTTGCCGCGCCGGTACGCATGGAAGGCAGTACGCATTATGTGACGATACTTGCAAAAGAAAACATCGCGGCTACCGACGGGCAGCGCATCTACACCCTGGAACTGCACACAGAAGAAACGCTCCGGAGTACGTTAGGAAACCTCCTCAGCCAACAGGCTGAATCCATTTCCCCCATCCGGAGCGCTGATGACATTATTGGAGCTTTGGAAGCGAAGGTCAACCCCGATGCTGTCTCGAAAGTCGTGAACCCGCAGACCGGCGAGCCGCAAGTGGTGTATCACGGCACGAGCGCGCAGTTTGACACCTTCGACACCCCGCTCAACATGCCGCGCATCTTCCTGACCCGCTCGCGGGCATTCGCGCAGAAATACGGGCGCGACGCCATGCCGCTCTTCGTCAACGCGCGCAACACCCTGAACGTGGACTACGCGGGACGCGGCGCCTTCGACGAAATCGAAGTGAACGGCGAAACCCTGTACGATATCGAAGAACTCGCCAACCATGCCTGGGAAAACGGCTACGACGGCGTACTGGCAAACAACGTGGTGGACAGCGGCACCCGCGACGCCAAACAGAGCATCAACGATGAAGTCATCGTCACCGACCCCGCGCAAATCAAATCCGCCACCGGCAACAGCGGCGCGTTTGACCCGGCGGATGCCAACATCTACCACCAAACCACCCCCACCCCGCGCGGTGCCTTCAGCCCGGATACCAACACCATCACCCTGACCCCGAATGCCGACCTCTCCACCTTCATTCACGAACTCGGCCACTACTTCCTCGAAACCCTCACCCGGCATGCAACCGAACTGCGCGCGCGCAATGACGCAGGCGAAGCGCTGACCGACGGACAAAAGCAAATCATCAAGGACGCCGACACCATCCTTGCCAATCTCGGCGGCCTCGACCTCGACACCTGGCACAGCATGACCATCGAAGAGAAACGCAGCCACCACGAACTGGCGGCGCGGCAGTTTGAAACCTACATCCTCGAAGGCAAGGCACCGTCGCTGGAATTGCAGGGCGCGTTTCAGCGTTTCCGTGCCTGGTTGTTCCGCATCTACAAAGCCGCGCGCAACCTCAATGCGCCGCTTAACGACGACGTGCGGCAGGTCTTTGACCGGATGCTGGCAACCAGTGACGCTATCGAACTGGCCGAACAGAACCGCAGCATGATGCAGCTGTTTGAGAACGCCGAAGAAGCGGGGATGACGCCGGAACAATTCGCTGAATACCAGCAGCAGGGGCGGGACGCGACGCAGGCGGCGCAGGACGAAATGCAGGCGCGTGCCCTGCGCGATACCCGGTACATCCGCAGCCTGCGCAACAAGGCGCTGTGCCGTAAACAGCAGGAAGCCAAAGCCGCGCGGCAGCAGGCAGAAATGCAGGCGCGGCAGATGGTGCTGGGCCTGCCGGTGTACCGCGTCTGGCAATTCCTCTCCGCCACAACGAAAGAGAATGGGGGGCAGGCACCCCTGCGCCTTGACCATAATGCCCTGCTTGCCCTCGGTTACAGCGAAGAGCAAATCAAACAACTGGGGCGCAAAGTGCGCAAAACGGGCGGGGTGCATCCCGACCTTGTCGCTGAACTCTTCCAGGACGAAGACGGCAACGCCATTTATGACAGCGGCGATGCGATGGTGCAAGCCCTGCTAGCAGCGAAGCGGCCACAGGACGCCATCAACGACGTGGCCGATGACATTATGCTGCAACAGTTTGGCGAACTGGCAACGCCGCAGGCGGTGGCATTCGCTGCCGACATGGCGGTGCATAACGACATCCGCCTGCGCATGATCGCTAGCGAAGCGAACCTGCTGGCGCAAGCCGTGGGTAACAAGACCCTGCTCAACCGTGCCGCGCGGCAACTGGCGCAAGAAACCATCGCGGCAAAACGCCTGCGCGACATCCACCCGGCGCAGTACACCCGCATGGAAGCACGTGCCGCCAAAGCCGCCGCCCTTGCGCAGAAAAAAGGCGACATCGCCACCGCCGCTGCGGAAAAACGCAACCAGCTGTTGCAGGCGCATCTCGCTCGTGCCGCCTACGAGGCACAGGAAGAAGCGGCCACCCACCTGCGCTACCTGAAACGGATGAGCCGCCTCAACCCGAAAAACATCGACATCAAGCAGCGCGAACAAATCGAGGCCATCCTCGAACGCTACAACCTGCGCGAGCAAACAAAGAAAGCGCTGGACCGCACGCAAAGTTTGGGGCAGTGGGTAGAGGAGCAAAGGCAGCAGGGATTTGAACCCAATCTGAGCGCCAAAACCCTGGACGAGCTCCAGCGGATGCCGTGGCAGCATATGAACCTGACGGATCTACGCGGACTGGTGGCGGACATCAAGCAAATTGAATATGCGGGCAAGCGGAAAAAGCAACTTTTCCTCAACCAGCAATGGCGCGACTATAACGCCACCGTGGAAGAAGCGGTGGCTGGTATTAAGGCCAATGCGCGCCGTTCAGGGATTGAGAACCGCACCCCGACCACGCCGGGCGATATTGCGCGCAACGCGGCAGCAAAAGCCTATTTCGCCCACCTGCGACCCAACATGCAATTCCGCGAGATGGACGGCAACCGCGACAACGGGCCGATGTATCGCATTTTTACCCGCCCTACCAACGAGCGCGCCAACTGGCAGACCCAAGAACGCGCACGGGCGACCGAAGTCATGAACGGGCATTTGCAACCGCTGCTCAAACGCAGTGATCTGAACAGCAAACGTGCTTACAGCATCGGCGGCAAAACCCGCTCTTTCACCCCCACGAACATCTTTGCCATCGCCCTCAACTACGGCAACGAAAGTAGTGCCCAGCGGTTGCGAGACAGTGAACACTGGACGGACGAAGAAATCAAGCAATTGGTTGGCGTACTTACTGCCGAAGAACTGCACAGTGTGCAGGCCATCTGGGACGAACACGAAAACTACTATAAGCCGAAGATCGCCGAAGTTGAACGGCGGACGACAGGCGTTGAGCCGGAGTGGGTGGAAGCACGCCCCTTTACCGTGACATCTGCTGACGGGCAGACCGTGACCTTGCGTGGCGGTTATTACCCCTTACGTTACGATAACGCCGCCTCTGTGCGCACCCAGCAAACAGAAGATGCCATCACATCCGAACACCAGCAGGCGGTGATCGCCGTACGGCGCGGCTTTACCAAGTCGCGGGTGGCGGAAGTACACGACCGCCCGCTGGTCTATGACTTGTCCGGTATTTACAGCGGTTTGGATGAGGTCATCCATTATCTTGCCTGGCACGAATGGAGTATCGACATTGGCCGCCTGCTACGCTCCAAGCGCCTTAGTGATGCCATCCGCGACAGCTATGGCGACAATTACTATCAGCAACTGGTTAAATGGGCGAGAGACATCAGCGCGGGCGATCTGCGCCAAGAAAGCATGTTGGTGCGCGGGTTGAACCGGATACGCAAATACGGCACCCCGGCGCTGCTTGGCTACAACCTTATGTCAGCAACCATGCAGCCTTTGGGCTTGTTGCAGACCGCCGCGCGCGTCGGCACCGTGCGCACCTTGAACGAAACCCTGAAATATCTGGGTAACCCACTGGCTATTGCGCAGAAAAACCGCGAGGCCAACGAGGCATCTGTCTTTATGGAGAACCGCAGTAAAACGCAGATGCGCGAACTGAACGAACTGTATAGCCAAATGATGAGCGGGAACCGCGCACAGCGAGCACAAGATTGGATGCTGCGCAAAGCCTATGTCATCCTGATGCTGGTGCAGAAACAGGTGGACGTCATCACTTGGCACGCCGCGCGCGACAAGGCACTGGAAGAAGGGCAGAGCAACGAAGACGCGGTGGGCATTGCCGATCAGGCGGTCATCGATACGCAGGGCAGCGGTATGACCAAAGACCTTTCCGCTATCGAACGCGACGGCTACGGCAAAGCCTTCACGGTGTTCTACTCTTACATGAACGCCATCCTCAACCTGGAACACGTCGCTCTGCGTAGCAAGGACAGCATCGCCAAGAAAGCCGAAGCCGTCATCCTGCTTTCGCTCGGCGTCCCCATCCTGAGCGCCATGTTTCGAAGCCTGCTCAAACCCGGAGACAGTGATGATTGGGAAGAGGATAACTGGTGGAAGACCATCGGACGGGAAATCATCAACCACCACCTCGGCCTTTTCGCCCTGACACGGGAATTCCAGATAGGGAGATTTGATTACAAGGGGCCGGTAGGGTTGCACATTTTCGCCGACGCGGGCAAATTCGTGAACCAGCTCTCACAAGGTGAATTTGACAAAGCGCTACTCAAAGCTGGCATCGGACTACTAGGGGCTACCACCGGCATCCCCTCGGCGGCGATCAACCGTATCGTGGATGGCCTGGACGCTTTACAAAGCGGCGAAACAAACAATCCAGCCGTGCTGCTTTACGGTCAAGACCGATAACCCCCAACCCGCCCCCGGCGGGTTTTTTCATGCCCGCCGATTGGTGGGTTTTTTATTGGGCGCGGCAAGCCAACCGCGCCTTTTTTCATGCCGCAAGGCAAGGAGATCACCATGGCAGAACTGACCTTTGCAACCCTGACCATCCAGACCATTGAGCGACACGGCGAATACTGGCTAACCATCAATGATATTGCAGCTGCGCTGTATCCATACGAGAACAAAGGGGGGGTACAAACTGACACCCCCTTTGCGGAACGGGTGAAAAAACTCTATCGACGCCATGCCGAGGAATTCAGCGAGAGCATGACGGCCCTGATTGACGTGCAGACAGCAGGCGGCGTGCAGAAAGTGCGCGTGTTCAGCCTGCGCGGTGCGCACCTGCTGGGCATGTTCGCGCGAACGAAGAAAGCCAAAGAATTCCGTCGCTGGGTGTTGGACATCATCGAGCAGCACCGTCATGACGCAGGCATCCTCACCACCGAATACCATCAGGCGCTTGCTGCCCTGGCGCTCGCGCAAGAGACTGCCAGCCTGCACGGACGCGGTCTCAACCTGTGGCGCCAGCGCAAGACAGGCCTGCGCGAGCGGGTGCAGGCGCTACTCGTCAGAATGCAGCCGGATATGTTTATTCCCTCCCACTAAAAGCAGCTCTTTCTTGCCCAGGAGACCCCATGACCATATCCAACACCCCGCGCCGCGCGGGGCCTTACCGTGGCGACGGCAGCACCGTGAATTACCCCTTCGCCTTCCGCATTTTCGATGCCGCAGACCTGCGCGTGTATGTCGCCGATACAAACGGCAACGAACGCGAACTGGCAACGGGCGAATACACCGTCACCGCTGATATCGCCGCGCAGCCGACCCGCCCCGGCGGCAGTATCCGCCTGCGCGACCCGCTACCCGCCGGGCATCTGCTTTCCATCATCACACGTATGGAATACATCCAGCCGACGGAGTTCACCAACTCCGGCGGCTTTTATCCGCGCGTCCTGAATGACAGCCTCGACCGGCTGACCATCTATGTACAGCAACTGGCGGAAAGACAGAGCCGCAGCATTGGCGGCTCGGTGAACGGCGGTAGCGACCTGCGCCTGCCCGTCGGTGCGCCGAACCGCACCCTGAAATGGGACAGCGAAGGCAAACAGCTAACCAACAGTAGTTTTGACATCGAAGGCTATGCCGAAACAACGCGTAGCAATGCCGAGGCCGCGATTACCGATATACGTGGCACCGTAACCGGCATAGAGACACACGTCCGCACTGAAATTGCAGCCTTCCGCACCGCTTTGTCCACCTTGCAGGGCGGTAGTGCAGCGCTTGGAATCCAGCGGCGCATAGATGACTTGGAAGCCAGCGTCAACGCCACCTTGGCAAACATCAGACAAAGCCAGCAAACGCAGACTGCCGAGCTGAAGAAAATCAAAATCCTCGCCCTTGCCGGACTATAAGGAGACACCATGACCCCGGAACAAAAAACCGCCATCGCCGCCAAACTCGGCGCTGACCTTGCCACCCTCGACAGCGACCGCCTGATTGAACTGTGTCTTTTGCACCGCGCCCAGCCGAAAGCGTTGGAGAGCTTCCCGAATGCACTTGCCGCTGAAATCAACCGCCGCTTTAGCGCTGCCGAAATCACCCGCGACGACGTGCCATACAGCGTTTTGCAGCACTTCGCCAACCAGTTCACCGGCGCCGCCCCGCTCTTCCAACGGTTAATGCAGGAAATGGCAGCATCCATTAACCGTGACATCTGGTTCACCGACAACGCCGAAGTCTTCAAGGCGGCGCTCGCTAATGAAGAGGCCGCCACCTGGCTCGCAGGACAACCCGACATCCTCAACAAGTGCCTGCTAAACCGCCTGGCGCTGGGTTACATCGCACAAAGCACCACCATCGCGACCGCCATCCTCACCCGCGAAGAAGCGCTGGCGCTGTGGAAAAACGCCCCCGCTCTGTGGGACATCTGGCCGCAACACGCCGCCGGGATGCAGGTGTTGGCGAAATCAGGGGAGCTTGTCGATTACCTGTTCAGCATCCCCGCCGCCGTCACCGCTGTACAAAAACAGCCCATCGCCATCAGGGCGCTTGCGAGCCATGCCAAAGGGGTGCGGCATATGGCAACTATCACCTTTATGAAAACTATCGTTGCGGAAGAGGAGGCGAGGAAGGGCTTTATCGTCAACAACGACATCTTCCAAAGCGTGCGCGAAGACCTCTACAAAGCCGTATCAGCAGCAGGTTCGGGCTGGGCGAAAGCGAGAACTCAACAGGCGGCTGCGGCCAGTGCAGTTAATGCCCTATCGGCACAATTTGCATCCCCCGCAGGGCTGCTCTTTGCCAGGTTTAGCCGGTACAGCCCTCAAATTGCACGACCGAACGGCAAAACCACTCTAAAGCATCCGGGCGGCAGCATTGCCGCCGCAGGGCAGGACAATAACGTCGTCAACCAAAACAACCTGACTGTGGTGGACGGTATCAGCTTCAATGGCGCCACATTCCTGGCCTCTGATGACAGTAACTTCTGTTACGCCGAACTATGGACGCCCGCCCCCTAAAAGGAGAACCACCGATGAACTATTACATCCTCGACCTGCAAGGCAACATCTGCGGCGAAAGCCTCGACCGGTTTACTCCGGCAGAGGGCTGGCAGGTTGTCGCCAAAGCCGACTATAACCCCGACCCCGCTGCCGCCCTTGCCAAAGCGAAAGCGGCAAAACTGCATGAAGCCGCCGAAGCTGCACAGCGCTTCATCGATGCCGTTGCCGGACTGGACGGTGTGCCGCAATTCGAGCGCGACAGCTGGGCATCGCAAGGGCAGGAAGCGCAAGCCTGGGCCGCCGACCACAACGCACCCACGCCCATCCTTGCCGGTATCGCCAAAGCGCGCGGCGTGCCGCTCGAAATCTTGCGTGAGCGGGCACTGGCAAAGAGCAATGCCTACACCGCGCTCACCGCGTCCGTAGCCGGGCAAAGGCAGGCAATAGAAGACCGCGTCCATGCGGCAGCCGATATAGCCGCCCTCGATGCCATCCCCATCCGCTACGCGCCGCCACTTATCCCGCTGACGGAAGCAGGGGGTAAGGCATGACCGTACAAGTAGCCTTCTACAAAGGGCGCGGCGGCTGGGATGACCGTATCATCCGCTTCGTTACCCGCTCGCCTTACTCACATTGCGAACTCGCCATCCCGCAGGCGGATGGTAGCCACTACTGCGTTTCGTCGCATATCAAGGACGGCGGCGTGCGCGGCAAAACCATGCGCCTCTCACCCGACCAGTGGGACATACTGCCCTGTGACGTGACCGAAGAAGCAGCGCGGCAACTGCTGGCGGCAGAACAGGGTTGTGGCTATGACTACCTGGGCGTACTGCGCTTTGTGCTGCCGTTCATGCGTCAATCGAAGCGGCGCTGGTTTTGCTCCGAACTCGTCGCCACCGCGCTGGGTATGACAAAACCGCACAAACAGACGCCCGGCGATGTGTACAACTACCTGCGCCCGAAGTGAGAAAATCTCACTTCGCTAATCCAGCAACCCCGCGAGGTCTTCGCCCTGCGGGTTGTAGTAGGTATTGAGTAGAATCTTCACATCCTTGTGGCCACTGATTTTGGCCAAAGTCATCGGGTTTTGAATTTTCTGCGCCATACGCGAAAGGGCTTCATGGCGCGTATCGTGAAAGCGGATATGCGCCAACTCTGCCGGACGGTACTTGCGGAAGAGGGCGTCAACCTGGGCGGGCGTAATACCGAGCGGCAACTCAAACAGCGCGAGTAAACGCCGTGCTTCCGGCGACAGCGGCACAAAACGGTCATCACCATTCTTGGTGTCGCGCAAATGGGCGATACCGTTGCGTATATCCTTTGCCGTGAGCTTGCAGATCTCGCCGCAACGCATGGCGGTTTCGATGGCGAAAAGAAATGCCCAGGCAACTTTCTCGCTCTGTCGTTTTGGTGACCGTTGTCCGTCATAACCCAGCGCCTCAATGATAGCTTGCGCGACCTCGGCGTTGATGCGCTGGTTGCGAGGTGCGGCAGCGGCAGGACGGGCGACCAGGCGGAAAGGGTTCTGCGGTAACGCCAAACCCCACACCCGCGCGGCGTGCGTCCATGCCGCCGATAGCGTATTCCACTCACGGTTGACGCTTCCATCGCTGACCGACAACCGTCGCCGGTCACGCCAGAACGCCACATCGCGACGCGAAAACTCTTCCACTGACCTCTGCGCGAGAAAGGGGAAATCGCGTAAAAACGCTTCCAGGCGCAACTTTTCCCCCCGCGCACTCTTCTTTGTGGGCGTCACCTCGGTGAGATAACGGCGCAACACATCACCGAAAGATAGCTTGTCGTAGGCTTCCAGTGTGCCGTTTTCAATGGCAACCTCCACTTCACGCGCCCATGCCTCTGCATCCCGCCTCCGGGTAAACGTTGCTGTCTGTGTGTAACCGCGCTTCCTGACAATCGCACGGTACTTATCTCCGCGCTTTTGAATAGTCGCCATAACCCCCCCGTTTCTTGGTACGCATATGGTACAGTCAAGGTGCAAAAAACGGCAAAAAACAGGGATGAAATGGCAAGAAAAAACCGCCCAACTAGGCGGTTTTTAAGGAAATTATAGATAATTAGGGGTGATTGATGGTGCCCAGAAGAGGACTCGAACCTCCAAAGGATTGCTCCCACTAGGACCTGAACCTAGCGCGTCTACCAATTCCGCCATCTGGGCTATTAAAGTTTCTTGTAATGGAGCCGGAGACAGGAATTGAACCCGCGACATCCTCATTACAAGTGAGGCGCTCTACCAGCTGAGCTACTCCGGCTACTACACTTGTGTAGCAGTGCAGATGTGAATTTTATAATATTCTTTGACCATGAATCAAGTTTTTTTCCTGCACCGATCGTACATAAAAACTTGATAGCCTTTCTAAGATGGGCCGATCACATTTTTATACGCGACAACTTTTCCGGCATCTTAGAACATGTTTATAGTCTTACATGGCAGGACTTCCCAAGAAAGTCAAAACTACCATTTGCAGGCTGGTACTCAACTTACGCTCGCAGTTTTTCCAAAGCCGTCTGTTCTTTTCCAACCAGGAAAAACTGCGCTCGACTACCCATCGCTTCGACAATACCGTAAAACGGTACAACTCGATTCGCAATTTTTACCTCCGCTCCCATCGATTATATGCTGCTTGATACCGCTAACTTTCTTGCCAGCATTGTAACCTTTTCCATGCCGTATCCGCGTTCTTCACACTCTGCCAGAAAGATGGTTTCTTCATGGCGTCCCTGCTGGCGACGTGCTGTTGCCACCTGATTTTTTAACGCTTCCTCAAGGAGGCTAATGCCACTTTCGCGGGGCTCGCTCTATCTCTAGGAATAGGAATGAACGGTGCGCCATTTGGGGATATCGCCTGGTAAGGCATGCCAGGCACAGTCGTTGCAGAGGGTAGAGGATGGCACGAGACATCGTGCAAGCCGATTTTGTTCGGTGCTGTGCGTTTACGGGCACTTTCCAAGAGAGGGATAAGGGGGGCAAATTATGTGCGACTTATATCGCTTGGGTAGGCTTTTCTGTTCATGCCGATAGGTTACTGCAGAGGTTATGAACACGTTCTTATACCGCTTGCCATCCCGCTTTTGGCGCTTTTAACAAAAACAGTCCGTCAAGAGGGAGGAATCCTGAATCTTTGTCGAACAGGTCAGGCATCCGGCGGGGTCAGGATGGTGAAGCCGGGCGGGAAGCGGGATTGTTCGGCGGCATCGGGCAGGCGTTCGCTGATGAGCAGGTCGATGTCGCGGAAGGTAGCAAAGCAGTACAGGCCTTCAGCGCCGAATTTACTGCTGTCGGCGAGGAGGATGCGTTTATCCGCCTGTGCTAGCGCGCATTCTTTCACGGCGAGTTCGGGGTAGGCACGGATGGCCGGACCCTGGGTATGAAAGCCGTCGCAGCCGAAGAAGGCGATGTCGAAGCGCACTTGGCGCACCGCGCGTTCCGCCCATTGGCCGATATAGCCGTAGCTTTTGTGGCGCAGTTCGCCGCCGGTCACCATCACCTGGTTATCGCTGCCGGCGAGTGCCTGCGCGCTGCTCATCGAGTTGGTGATGATGGTGAGGTCGTGCTGCCCCGCCAGCAGGCCGGCGAGGCAGGCGACGGTGCTGCTGGCATCAAGATAGACCACCGCCTCACTGGGAATGAGGCTGACGGCGAAGGAGGCAATGCGGTGTTTGGCTTCCTGGTGCCGCTCGGCTTTGCGCGCATAGACGTTTTCCAGGTAGGCGCTGGCAGGCAGGACGATGCCGTGCCCTTTGTGCAGGATGTTGCGGTTGTGCAGTTCGTTCAGGTCTTTGCGGATGGTTTCGCCCGATACCTGGAACATTTCCGCCAGTTCGCCCACCCGCGCTTTGCCGTGGCGTATGACGTATTGCACGATTTTGTCACGGCGTTCGCCGTCAACGGGTTTGGCCATGGTTCAGTCCTTGTGCTGCAAGGCACTGGCGAGTGCCTGCTGGTGGCGCGGTTTGTCGGGGAAGATGGCGGCGGGCTCAATGTCACGGTAGTCCATGCCGTGCAACTGCGTGAGTTTTTGCGGCGCGGCAAAGATGGTCAGCCCCTGCATGAGGATGCTGTCGCTGACGCGTTTGTCGCTATCAAGGGCGAGGATGATGAGGATTTTGGGGGTGAAGCGGCCATTGGAGCGGCCGACGCCGAGGTAGGTGCTGTGGCGGGCGAGTTCGGCGTAGGCGTTATTGAAGCGGCTGATTTGCCAGTAGCCGAGGATGATTTGCGCCGTCCAGGCGACGGCAGCGGCGGTAAGCAGGGCGGTGGTGAGGGTCATGGGGTATTCCTGTGTGTGGGCGGTGGCGTGTTGTACGCGTTCTCTGCGCAGGGCGCAATGGTTTTTGCGGTGATGTGCGGGCCGCAGTTCAGAAAAGCCCTGCCAGTGGCGGGGCTGCTTATTATCGCGCTCTTCGCACACGATATGCATTTGCCGCTTGCTGCCGTAACGTATACTGATTTTTCAGCAGGCGGCAGGGTTGCCGGGTTTTGTCGCTGCGCGTTTTGTCTAACCCTCTCCCTAAATCCCTCCCCCGATGGGGAGGGGCTTTTTATCGCATGCAAAGGTTTGTAGCCGTGGTTATTTCAGCCGTCCCGGTCGCTCTTTGTAGCCATAGTAGGCGTCTTCGAGAATTTCTTTGAGGTCGCTGACCACCGCCAGTCGCGGGTTCGCCGGGGTGCATTGGTCTTCGTAGGCGAGGTAGGCGATTTCTTCGGTTTTCTGCATGTAGTCCTGTTCTGTGATGCCCTGGTCGCGGAAGTTCATCTTGATGCCAACGCGCTCGCCAAGGTCGTACACCGCCTGGGCGAGGCTCTGCACGCCTTCTTCCGGGGTAGCGGCAGGCAGGCCGAGCAAGCGGGCAATGTCCTGGTATTTTTCGTCAGCGCGGTAGTAGTTGTATTTCGGCCAGGTCGCGGTTTTGGCCGGACGGGTGCCGTTGTAGCGGATGACGTAAGGCAGGAGGATGGCGTTGGTGCGGCCATGCACGGTATGGAAGAAGCCGCCCAGTTTGTGCGACAACGAGTGCGAGATGCCAAGGAAGGCGTTAGCGAAGGCCATGCCCGCCATGGTGGAGGCGTTGTGCATTTTTTCGCGCGACTCGAAATCAACGTTTTTCACCGAGCTTTCGAGGTGGGCGAAAACGAGTCTGATGGCTTGCAGGGCAAGGCCGTCGGTGTAGTCGTTCGCCAGTGTCGAGACGTAGGCTTCGATGGCGTGGGTTAGCACGTCCATGCCGGTGTCGGCGGCGACGAAGGCCGGCACGGTCATCACCAATGCCGGATCGATGATGGCAATGCTCGGGGTGAGCGAGTAGTCGGCCAGCGGGTATTTGCGGTTGTGCTTTTTATCGGAGATGACGGCAAACGGGGTGACTTCCGAGCCGGTACCGGAGGTGGTCGGGATACCGACGTATTTGGCTTTTTCGCCAAGTTCAGGGAATTTGAAGGCGCGTTTGCGGATGTCCATGAATTTTTGCACGAGGTCGCGGAAGTCGATATGCGGCTGTTCGTAGAAGAGCCACATGACTTTCGCCGCGTCCATGACCGAGCCGCCGCCGAGGGCGATGATGGTGTCCGGCGCAAAGGTTTTCATGATTTCCGCGCCACGGGTGACGGTGGTGATGTCCGGATCAGGCTCGACGTCGGAGAAAACGGTGTAGGTGACGGGGTTACTGCGCAGTTGCAGTTGTTCGATGATGCGTTGCAGGAAGCCGTGTTCGACCATGGTTTTGTCGGTGACGATCATGGCTTTGGACACGTCTTTCATCGTTTGCAGGTATTGCACCGCATCGCGCTCGAAGTAGATTTTGGGGGGGACTTTGAACCATTGCATATTGTTTCTCCGACGGCCGACTTTTTTGATGTTCAGCAGGTTGACGGCGCTGACGTTGTCGCCGACCGAGTTGCGCCCGTAGGAACCGCAGCCGAGGGTGAGCGACGGCAGGAAGGCGTTGTACATATCGCCGATGCCGCCGAAGGTAGAGGGTGAGTTCCAGATGATGCGGATGGCGCGGATTTGCCGCCCGAATTCTTTGGCAAGCGCCGCGTCTTTGGTGTGGATGGCGGCGGAGTGGCCGAGGCCGTGGAATTCGACCATTTGCCGCGCCTTGTCGATGCCGTCCTGCGTGCTGTCGGCTTTGGCAACGGCGATGATGGGCGAGAGTTTTTCGCGGGTCAGCGGTTCTTTTTCGCCGATTTCACTGACTTCGGCGGCAAGGATATTGGTGCCGGGCGGTACGCTGAAGCCGGCCTGTTCAGCAATCCACGCTGCCGGGCGGCCAACGATATCGGCGTTGAGTTTGCCCTGCGCGCAGTCTTTGCTGTGTGCTTTCACGCCGAAGCAGTGTTCTTCCAGGAGCGCTTTTTCTTTTTTGTTGATGAAATGGACGTGGTAGCTTTTCAGTTCTTTCACGAAGTCGTCGTAGATTTCCTTGTCGATGATCACCGCCTGTTCGGAGGCGCAGACCATGCCGTTGTCGAAGGATTTGCTCATCACGATGTCGTGTGCGGCCTGGCGCAGGTCAGCCGTTTTTTCGACGTAGGCGGGAACGTTGCCCGCGCCAACGCCGAGCGCCGGTTTGCCGCAGGAATAGGCGGCGCGCACCATGGCGTTACCGCCGGTGGCGAGGATGGTGGCAATGCCGTCGTGCTTCATCAGGGCGTTGGTCGCTTCTATCGAAGGCAGGGTAATCCACTGGATGCAGTGTTTGGGGGCACCGGCAGCGACGGCGGCGTCATAGACGACTTGCGCGGCGTGCGCCGAGCTTTCCTGAGCGGAGGGGTGGAAGGCGAAGACGATAGGATTGCGCGTTTTCAGGGCAATCAACGATTTGAAGATGGCGGTAGAGGTCGGGTTGGTGGTGGGGGTGATGCCGCAGATGACGCCGACCGGTTCGGCAATCAGGGTCAAACCGCTCACTTCGTCTTCGCTGATGACGCCAACGGTTTTGGTGTGGCGCATCTTGTTGAAAACGTGCTCACAGGCAAAGAGGTTTTTTGTTGCCTTGTCTTCAAAGACACCACGCTTCGTTTCATCCAATGCGTGTTTGGCGAGGACGCCGTGCTGATCCAGCGCGGCCACCGAGGCTTTGGCGACGATGTAGTCCACTTGTTCCTGATTGAGCTCGCGGAATTGTTCCAGCGCTTTCAGGCCACGACGCACCAGTGTGTCAACGTGGGCTTCGGCTTCGATCTGTTTGTCGGTTTTGGGGTCGGCCATGATTATCTCCTGAGGGTTATATCCGGGCGGGCCAGATTGCCCCGCCCATTTGTGGTTTGTTTATGCCAGGCCCGGAAATCGAGGGGAGAAGGCGGCGCGCCAACACGCCCAGATTATTTTCCGGAATGGCTCAGAACATCACTTGTCCGCCGGTGATGTTGATCGACTGCCCCGTGCAGTAAGAGGCTTTGTCGCTGGCGTAGAAAAGCAGCACGTTCAGCACGTCCTGATAGTCGCAGCCGCGTTTCAGCGGGACTTTGTCGATGTAGGTCTGCTCGACCTGATCTTCCGGAATGCCGAGTTTTTTCGCGTATTCAGGGATCAGCGACTGGAACATCGGCGATTTCAGCAGGTTGCCCAGCATCAGCGCGTTCACGGTGATGCCTTTGTCGGCAAGGTCAAGGGCGAGCGACTGGGTGAGGCCGACCGCGCCGAATTTGGCGGCGCTGTAGCCGGCGTTGTATTTGCTGCCGACTTTGCCCGATTTTGAGTTGATTTCGATGATGCGGCCATGGATGCCGTCGCGGATCATCAGGCGGGCAAAGGCGCGGGCGCAGAGGAAATAGCCGGTGAGGTTGACATCCAGTGAGCGCTGGAAGTCTTTGAGTGGGAAATCCCAGATGGGTGAGGCTTTGGCGATACCGGCGCTGTACAGCAAAAGATCGCTGCGGCCAAAGGTGCGGTTCACGGCGGCAGCAAGTTCGTCCACTGCCGCTTCGTTGGTCGCATCTGCCGCAAATCCGGCGGCACTGCCCACGCCGTGGGCGGCGTTGATTTCAGCGGCGACGCGTTCGGCGTTATCGCCGTTCAGGTCGGCGACGGCGACGCGGTAGCCGGCATCTGCCAAACCTTTGCTCAGGAAGGCGCCGAGGGTTTGTCCGCCGCCGATGACGATGGCTGTGGGTTTGTTATTCATGATGGTTCTCCTCTTAGTCAGTTTCGATGATGAAGTCGCTGTCTTCTGTCAGCGTGTCGGCGGGCAGGTGGCCGAGCAGGTGCACGGTGCCGGGCAGCTTGGCTTCTTCTGCGCCGTCGAAGTAAATGGTGATGTGGCCGAGTGAGCGGAAGTTGTCGAGGGCGTTCTCGCCGACGGCGGTCAGCGGGAAGCGTTTACCGCCGAGGATAAAAAGATCGCCGGGGGCGAAGTCCTGTTTCAGCTCGCCGTGGCTGTGCAGGAAGCAGTATTCCGCCATGTCCGCCGTCGCTTCCGTTTCCGCGAAGGTGATAAACATGCCGTCCGGGAAACCCTCCCGCGCGGCACTGCCGGCGCGGGTGAATTGAGCCTGATAGATGACGCGCATGATTTAGCCCTGATAGATGAAGCCGGAGACGAACCAGGCGAGCAGCACGGTCGGCGCACCGGTGAGGAAGCGGCCAAGCAGTACCGAGGGCACACCGACCCGCACCGTATCCTGCTTGGCTTCGGCGAGCGAGAGACCGACCGGGATGAAGTCACAGGCGGCTTGCGCGTTGATGGCGAAAAGGGCGGGCAGCGCCAGATGCGGCGGGACAACGCCCTGTCCGATCATGGTGCCGACCAGCACGCCGATAACTTGCGCGATAACGGCGCCTGGGCCAAGGAAGGGCGAGAGGAAGGGGAAGGAACAGATCAGCGACAACGCAATCAGGCCGATGGGGCTTTTCGCCAGCGGTTCGAGGCCGTGCGCAATCCAGTCACCGAGACCGGAAGCGATGATGATGCCGATCAGCGCCGAAACGAAGGCCATAAAGGGCAGGATGGTTTTCAGCACCGTATCGATGGTGTCGCGTCCCGCCTGGAAGAAAACGGCGATAACCGAACCCATGCCGATACCAATGCGCGCCAAAAGACCGTCCGACTGCTCGGTGATCTTCTTGCTGGCGTCATAATCGCGCGGCGCGTTGGCCGATTGTGCAGCAGGTGCAGGCGTCGCGGCAGGCACTTCACCATCGGCGAGATGGATGTCATGCGGACGCACGGCGGAGACATAAATATCTTCAACGATGAACTCCGCCAGCGGGCCGGATTTACCGGTGGCATGAATATTGATGGTCGGGATGCGCCGCTTCGGATAAAGGCCGCAGCGCAGCGTGCCGCCGCAATCGATAATCGCGACGCCGATTTCCTCCGCCGGCGGTTCGCCTTCCTTGAAGCCGTCCACCGCTTCCCAGCCGGTCAGCTCAACCAGGCGGTCAACAATGTCCGGACGGGTACCGGCGGTCATATAAAGAATCTTCTTGCCTTCCTCGACATTCAGCAGCAACGGGCCGCCCCAGCCGCCATTACCTTTGACAATGCGGATAACCTTGCTCATGACGTGCTCCTTTAATTATTGCTGCTGAGGTTGACGGTGCGGTCAAGACGGATGCCCATGCGCTTCTCGAACAGCGCCGTTGTCCAGTCATTCACCCAGCCCCGGAAGAAATTGGTCACCATGCCGACCAGCAAATAGCAGACGGCAAGCGGTGCCAAATCCAGCCCCAGCGTTTTCAGGCCGTTGGCGATGCCGAGATAAACAAACAACTCACCCGGATTGATATGCGGGAACATGCCGTTCATCGAGTGACAGCTATACGACGCTGCCGCGTAATAACTGGGCTTGTAGCACTCTGGCATGAAGCGGCCCAGGCTGAGCGTCATTGGATTACAGAACACAAACGTGCCGATGACCGGCAATACCAGATAACGGGACACCGGATTGCCCGCACACTTCTGCGCCAGCCGCTCGATGCGCTGCTGACCGACGAAGGCAATCACCGCATTCATCACCACCAGCAAGGCAATCAGCAACGGCAGAATCCCCGTCACCATGCCGACGAATACCTCGCCGCCCTTTTGAAACAGGCCGATAAACCACTCGGCCCCATGCGTTACCGCATTCATAGCGTTCATAAACACCTCTTGAAGAAGGAAGAAAACCCCGCCGTACTGCCACTCGCGCGGCTTAGTTCGACGTTAACTTGGATTATATAGATAAAAACGGGTTAATAACAAGTTTTAACTTGTGATTAATAGCAATTACCCTTGATTTATCTTGGAATTCTATTGAGAGAAAATGTGGCAAGCGGTGTGAAGTTTACGTTGAGTTTCTATACCACAATGAAATATATGATATAAATTTGGATAATCGGCAGATTGGGAAAAGCAGACAATCGCACCTGAGCGATTGGAAAACCGCTTGCGTTTGCCAACGCGCCGGACAAATCGCGATGGCGACAAGCTCCGTCAACAACGCCGCTTTGGCGGAACCAGTGTTTGCGCCGCTTGGAGGAACCAGTATTAATGCCGCTTGACGAGTCAGCATTTACGCTACTTGGCACAAAATAATCCCTTACCCCGCTTGCGGGGGAAGGTGTCGCGAAGCGACGGACGGGGGATAAGAAACCAGCATTTGCGCCGCTTGACAGGCTCAGTAACCACGCTGCTTGGCGGGCCCAGTGTTTACGCCACCTGACGAGCCCGGTAACGATGCCGCTTGACGGTCCCAGCATTTACGCCGCTTGGTACAAAATAATCCCTTCCCCCGCTTGCGGGGGAAGGTGTCGCGAAGCGACGGAAGGGGGAGATAAGAAATCAGCATTTGCGCCGCCTGGAGGAACCAGTATTGATGCTGCTTGGCTGCTGCCTCAAAGGCCGGGCAATGCCGCCGTGTCGAAGGCGTCGAGGTTTTCGGCGTGGTCGCCGTTGGTTTCTATCCACTGGCGGCGGTCGGCGGCGCGTTTGTCCGCGAGCAGCATGTCGAGCAGGGCTTCGGCGCTTGCCGCGTCGTGGTAGGTGAGGCGGACGAGGCGGCGCGTGTCCGGATTCATCGTGGTTTCGCGCAGTTGCGGCGGGTTCATTTCGCCGAGACCCTTGAAGCGGGTAACGTTGATTTTGCCGTGGTAGCCGTCGCGGCGGATGGCAGCGATGGTGGCATCACGTTCGGCTTCATCCAGCGCGTATTCGATGCGTTTGCCGGCGTCAATGCGGTAGAGCGGCGGCATGGCGACGTAGAGGTGTCCCGCTTGGACCAGTGCCGGGAAGTGCCGCACCATCAGGGCGCAGATGAGGGTGGCGATGTGCAGGCCGTCCGAGTCGGCGTCAGCGAGGATGCAGATTTTGCCGTAACGCAGACCGCTCAGGTCATCGCTGGCCGGGTCAATGCCGACGGCGACGGCGATGTCGTGGATTTCCTGTGAGCTCATGACGACAGCGGAGTCGTCTTCCCAGGTGTTTTTGATTTTGCCGCGCAGGGGCATGATGGCCTGGTATTGGCGGTCGCGCGCCTGTTTGGCCGAGCCGCCCGCCGAGTCGCCTTCGACAAGGAAGAGTTCGGTCAGGCGGTTGTCCTGGCTGATGCAATCGGCGAGTTTACCGGGCAGCGCCGGGCCACCGGCAGTGCGTTTGCGGGTGATTTGTTTGTTGCTGTTGAGGCGTTTTTGCGCGTGGCCGATGGCGAGCGCAGCGAGAGCTTCGCCGATGTCGGCGTGTTTGTTGAGGTAGAGGCCGAAGTGGTCTTTGACGGTGTTGCCAACCCAGGCGGCGCATTGGCGCGAGGTGAGGCGTTCTTTGGTCTGGCTGGAGAATTGGGGTTCGGGGATTTTCACGGAAAGGACGTATTGGCAACCTTCCCAGATGTCTTCCGGCGCGAGTTTGACGCCGCGCGGCAGTAGTTGGCGGAATTCGCAGAATTCGCGCAGGGCATCAACGAGGCCGCTGCGCAGGCCATTGACGTGGGTACCGCCGCCGATGGTGGGGATGAGGTTGGCATAGCTTTCAAAGGTGCCGTTTACGCCGCTGCCTTCTTGCCAGGTGAGGGCGAGGTCAATTTGGCCGTCGCTGTCGCTATGGTTCAGGGTATAGGGTTCGGCGGGCAGGGTGTCGTCGCCGGTCTGTTCGCTAAGGTAGGCGATGAGGCCGTCCTGGTAGCACCATTCGTCGTGTTCGTCGCCCGCTTCGTTGGTGAAGCGGATGCTGAGGCCGGCGCAGAGGACGGCTTTGGCTTTGAGGGTTTGTTTGAGGCGGGGGATGGCGTAGTTGGGGCTGTCGAAGTAGGCGGGATCGGCCCAGAAGCGGACGGTGGTGCCGTGACGGCGTTTGCCGATGTCTTCGACGACAGTTAGCGGTTCAATCACGTCGCCGTGCGCACAGGCAAGGCGGTAGCGCCGGCCATCGCGTTCAATGTCCACTTCAAGGCGGGTGGAGAGGGCGTTGACGACCGAGACGCCGACGCCGTGCAGGCCGCCGGAGTAGTTGTAGTTTTTGCGGCTGAATTTGCCGCCCGCATGCAGGCGGGTGAGGATGAGTTCGACGCCGCTTACGCCTTCGTCGGGGTGGATGTCCACCGGCATGCCGCGTCCGTCATCCTGTACGCTGAGAGAGCCGTCGCGGTGCAGAGTGACGTGGATGTTTTTGGCGTAGCCGGCTAGGGCTTCATCCACGCTGTTGTCAATGACTTCTTGCGCAAGGTGGTTCGGGCGGGTGGTGTCAGTGTACATGCCCGGGCGGCGGCGGACAGGGTCGAGCCCTTTGAGAACGTCAATGTCGGCGGCGCGGTAGTGGTCTGTCATAGTTTTTGGCCTGTGTGGTGAGTGATGAATTCTGTATTTATCCCGCTTGGGGGCAGTTTTTGTCTTGGTTATGCCTCAATGGGGCGTGTGCCGTGGCAGCGCGGGTATTTGCTGCATCCGTAGAAGGCTTTACCCGCATGGGGGCCGTTTTTGGCGATGCGTTTTTCCATTTTCCCGCCGCAACGCGGGCAACGTGGTTCACTGCGGATTTGTTCGACGTAAGCGATGTGGCGGGTGCAATTTTCGGCAGTGTTTTCGAGGCGCAGTTTTTGGATAGCGGCGATAAGGCGCGGCAGTTCTGGCAACGGGATACGGGCTTCGCGCGGTTCTTTGATGTAGTTCAGGTAGGCAGCGCCGCCGTTGCAGACATTTGCAGGTAGTGGGGTTTTAAATTCGCTGTCTCCGATAAAGACGATCACGGAGTGAACCAGGCTGTTATCAATATTCAGCGCGTTGGCGATAACCTGGCAATGTTTGTAATTTTGACGTAGCGGGTTTTGGAAGGTGTTTTTCTGTTTGTACAGGACTTGTGTCCATTGGTTGTCATATTCGTTGCCGTATATCCAGCCATCCATGTTTTTGGTTTCGATGATGTATAGGCCGTAGGGCGAGACCACAATGTGATCTATTTGGGTCGTGCCGCCATCCGGTAGGGGGATAAGGATGTTGTCCAGACCGATGTGGTTTTCATCCAATCCGCTTTCATTCAGGATGCTGATGCGGCTTTCACCGATATCGCCCTTGTTTCTACGGCGGCGGGCAGGTTTGGTTTTGCCCGTCCCCGCAAGCAGGCCGAAGGCGGCACTGATGGCAAGTATCAGGGCGATGGCGATGATGGTCAGGGTATTCATGTGGGATAGATGGATGGTGTGGTTGCGATGCTGTTCTTCCCCGCTTGGCGGGGCGGGGATTATAAACGGCTAAGGCAGGCGCTGCCGCCTGCCTTGTCCGTGTTCGCGATGTGGTTTGTGGCTTAGAACGTGTTCATAGTCTCCGTAGCAGGACTCCCAAGAAAGCCAAAGCTACC
>ERZ772772.66-NODE-66-length-56463-cov-11.346529_pt1 | contig 56463 bp, 48 predicted proteins | sample MGYA00511484_ERZ772772 | MGnify/ENA primary metagenome ERZ772772 (study PRJEB29015, sample SAMEA2737913) | human oral metagenome | biome: human oral; feature: human-associated habitat; material: dental | place: China | collected 2088 ... | reverse complement strand
CACTGAGCACTGAGCACTGAGCACTGAGCACTGAGCACTGAGCACTGAGCACTGAATGAGTATAAGCCAATCCGCCTGCGGCTTCAAGCTCCAGTATAGACATTTCCTCAAAATTTGCTCAGAAAAAGGCCGGGCAAACACCCGGCCCTTCGCAAGGTTTTCTCTGTCTTATTTCTTTTCTCCCCGCAGGAATTCATCAATCCCCTTCGCCGCCGCCTTTCCGGCTCCCATCGCCAGGATGACGGTCGCGGCGCCGGTCACGGCATCTCCTCCGGCATAGACCGCCTTCTTTGAGGTCTCTCCGTTCTCCTCCTTCGCGATGATGCATCCGTGGCTGTTCGTATCCAGGCCCTTCGTAGTAGCGCTGATCAGCGGGTTCGGAGAGGTGCCGAGAGACATGATCACGGAGTCACAGTCGATGACATATTCGGATCCCGGGATCTCCACCGGCCTTCTTCTTCCGGAGGCATCCGGCTCTCCGAGCTCCATCTTGATGACTTTGATGCCCTTCACCCAGTCATTTTCATCGGTGAGGATCTCCACCGGATTTTGCAGAAGATCGAAGATGATCCCCTCCTCCTTCGCGTGGTGAACCTCCTCCTGTCTCGCGGGGAGCTCCGCCTCGGATCTCCGATAGACGACATGCACCTCCGCGCCGAGACGAAGCGCAGTCCTCGCCGCGTCCATCGCCACATTTCCGCCGCCGACCACGACGACCTTCTTTCCGCACTTGATCGGCGTATCCGCATCCTCCCGATAGGCCTTCATCAGATTATTTCTCGTGAGGAACTCATTCGCGGAGTAGACGCCGTTCGCGGTCTCACCCGGAATATTCATAAACTTCGGAAGCCCCGCCCCGGTCCCGAGGAAGACCGCGTCGAAGCCCTCCTCATTCAGGAGCTCGTCCACCGTGATGGATCTTCCGACCAGAACATTGGTCTCGATCTTCACTCCGAGCTTTTTCACATTCTCGATCTCCGGGATAACCACCCTGTCCTTCGGAAGACGGAACTCCGGGATCCCATAGAGAAGCACGCCGCCCGGCTCATGGAAGGCCTCAAAGATCGTCACCTCGTAGCCGAGCTTCGCGAGATCTCCCGCGCAGGTCAGCCCGGAGGGACCCGCTCCGATGACGGCGACCTTCCTGCCGTTCGGCTCTCCGGGCTTCGCGGCGACATAGCCGTGCTCCCTCGCCCAGTCGGCCACATAGCGCTCGAGCTTTCCGATCGCGACAGGCTCTCCCTTGATCCCTCTCACGCACACGCCCTCGCACTGCGTCTCCTGCGGGCAGACTCTTCCGCAGACAGCGGGAAGGGCCGAGGAGCGGGCGATGACATCCGCCGCCTTCTCGATATTTCCCTCATTGATCTCATGGATAAACTCATTGATCTGAATGGAAACCGGGCAGCCGACCACACAGCGGGGATTTTTGCAGTTCAGACAGCGGGAGGCCTCCTCCTTCGCCTGGGCATCGTCATAGCCGAGGCAGACCTCCTTGAAATTGGTGGCGCGCACCTTCGGATCCTGCTCCGGAACCGGAACCTTGTTCTTCATCATATTCACAGCCATTCTCTCACCTCCGATCATCCATTGCAGTTGCCGCAGCCGCCATGCGCCTTCTCCGCCTCGAGGAGCTCGAGCATCGCCCTGCCCTCCTCGGTCTTATAGGTCTGCTGGCGCTTCATAGCGAGATTGAAATCGACGAGATGGCCGTCGAATTCCGGTCCGTCCACACAGGCAAACTTTACTTTGTCACCGACAACGAGGCGGCAGGCGCCGCACATGCCGGTCCCGTCGATCATGATCGGGTTCATGGAGACAACGGTCGGGATGCCGAGCTCCTTTGTGGTCAGGCAGGCGAACTTCATCATGATCACCGGTCCGATCGCGATGCACTTCGTGTACTTCCTGCCCTCCTCCAGGACCAGCTTCTTCAGGACATCCGTCACGACACCCTTTGCGCCGTAGGAGCCGTCATCCGTCGTCACATAGACATTTTTCGAGACGGAGCGGAGCTCCTTCTCCATGATGAGAAGATCCTTATTTCTTGCGCCGAGGATGACATCCGCCTCAACGCCGTGCTCATGCAGCCACTTGACCTGCGGGTAAACGGGAGCAGCGCCCACGCCGCCCGCAATGAAAATGATGCTCTCCTTCTTCAGCTCCTCGATCGGGGTCTCAATGAGCTCAGAGGGTCTGCCGAGAGGGCCCACAATATCCGTAAAATACTCTCCCTCCTTCAGCTTGCTCATCTTCTCCGTGGAAGCTCCGACGACCTGAAAGACAATGGTGATCGTCCCGGCCTTTCTGTCATAATCCGCGATGGTGAAGGGAATCCTCTCCCCAAGCTCCCCCAGCTTCGCGATCATGAACTGTCCCGGCTCCGCGTTCCTTGCGACAAAGGGCGCCTCCACGACCATGAGCCAGTCCTTGTCTACCAGATGCTCAACTTTTGTGATTTTGTACATGTTCTCCTCCATGTCCACTGCTTTCGGCCTGATACCCCTGCTGTACAGACCCGTGCGACTTTCGTCATCTTATGATTCCAGTATCAAAAGTCCCCCATCCATGATCTGCTCGCACAGGAGTGGATGAAAGACTCTATGATACGCCCTCTTACGGCTATGGAACGAAACAGCAGCCGGTATGCAGATAAGAGGCGGCATGGATGGGAGCCGCGAAACAGCGGAACCATGCGGAATCACTTTCGGCGTTTGACTTATTATAGCATATCCGCATGAAAACAGCATCATATAACAGGCGATTTTGCCCCATTTCCCGCCTTGCTTCGCAAATAATACATAAACTTTGCCGTAAAAGCCCCGTCCAATGCCCGCATAGATGAGATGCGCTGCGGCATTGAACGGGGCTAAGCGGCATGAACATGCAAACCCGAAAAGCCGGAAGGCAGACGGCAGGAGCGGCCGCGCCCGGGCAATCGGCCTTTACAGACGAGGAGAAGCGCTAAATCATGAGCGCTCCCCGCGGACAGACAAAGCGCCGGAATTCACAGGTACCGGAATCCAACCGGAAAATAAGAGATCGGGATGCCTAGCTCTCTCCCTTCCGGAGGAAGGCCGCCGCTTCGTAGGGGCGGAGCTTCCCGTCCTTCCTCCCGTCCTCGGGATAATTCCCGATGAGGAGCTCCCATCCTTCTTCCCGGGACGGTATTCCCTCTGCCCTCTCCTCCTCCGCGGAGAAGCTTCCGAAGACGAGGAGGCGCTCTTCCCCGAGGCTCCTCTCATAGCTCAGGACCTTCTCATTCCCGGAATCCGTAAAGTGAATCCGTCCCTCCGAGATGAGCGGGAGCTTCTTTCTGAGAAGGATCAATTCCCGGTAGCAGTGCAGGATAGAGTCCTCGTCCGCCTCCTCTGAGGCGGCATTGATGAAGCTGTGGTTTTCCGGCACCGCTATCCATGGCTCTTCCTTTGAAAAGCCGGCATATCTCCCACCGTCCCACTGCATCGGCGTCCGGCTGTCATCTCTCGAGCGGGCCGCGAGAATCCGGAGGGCGTCCTCCCTGCTGTGCCCGTCCTTTCGGAGAATCCCATAGTAGTTTATGCTCTCCACATCCCGATAATCCTCGATCCTCTGATAGCCCGGATTCGTCATGCCGAGCTCCTCTCCCTGGTAGACATAGGGCGTCCCCCGCATCAGATGGATAAAGATCGCGAGCATCTTCGCGGACTGCTTCCAGTATTTTCCCTCGTCGCCAAAGCGGGAAAGCACTCTCGGCTGGTCATGATTGCACCAGAAAAGTGCATTCCACCCGCCTCCCTCCTGCATCTTTTCCTGCCACTCCGAGAAAAGCCTCCTGAGCTCCCGAAGATCCGGCGCCATCAAAGCCCATTTGTTTCCATCCTTGTAGTCCACCTTCAGATGATGGAAGCTAAAGCACATGGAGAGCTCCTTCTCGGAGGGCCTTGTATAGAGAATGCAGTTCTCGATCGAGGTGGAAGACATCTCTCCGACCGTCACCATCCCATCGATTCCGGTCTTATGTACGAGCTCCTTTAAGAAGCGGTGTACATGTCTCCCATCGGTATAGAACCTCCTGCCGTCCCCTTCCTCATCGTCTGGAAATTCCTCCGGCTTTGAGATCAGATTTACGACATCGAAGCGAAAGCCCCGGAGCCCCTTTTCCTTCCAAAAGAGTATGATTTTCCGAAGCTCCTCCCGAAGCTCCGGGTTCTCCCAGTTGAGGTCCGCCTGCGTCCTGTCGAAAAGATGCAGATAATACTTCCCGAGCGAGGGGACATATTCCCAGGCGCTTCCGCCGAACTTCGACTGCCAGTTGCATGGCGCACCCCCGGATACGGGATCCCGGAAGATGTAATAATCCATATATCTTTTCTCACCGCGGAGCGCCCGCTGAAACCATTCGTGCTCCGTGGAGCTGTGATTAAAGACCATGTCAAACATCATCCCGATCCCGAGCTCCCCGGCCTCCCGGATCAGATTCACCGCGTCCTCCATCGTCCCAAAGACGGGATTCACCGAGTAATAATCCGAAATGTCATAGCCGTTGTCGCGCATCGGAGAGCGGAAAAAGGGCGTGACCCAGATATAATCAATACCGAGATCCTTCAGATAGGGAAGCTTTTCCCGGATGCCGTTCAGATCGCCGATGCCGTCTCCATTGGAATCCGCGAAGGACTTGATGTAAATCTGGTAGACCGTGCTTTTCCTGAAATCGTTCATTCTGTCTTCCTTATACACTCCTCGCGATCTCGTCCTTTCCGGCCCTGACCTCCTTCCCGGTCTCAAAGGAGAGCTCCGGCCCCTCTGTGACGACGAGAACGGTAATGAGGGGATGTCCCGCGGCGCGGATCTTTTCCGGATCAAAGCGGATGAGCTCCTGACCCTCTCTGACCTTCTCCCCCATCTTCACGAAGCTCTGAAAGCCGTCCCCGTTCATTGCGACGGTGTCCAGCCCGATGTGGAGAAGGATTTCCGTCCCATTCGGAAGGCTCAGCCCGACCGCATGATTGCTCTCCTCCATGACGACGCTGACACTGCCGTCCGCCGGAGCGAGAAGGACATTGTCCGTCGGCTCAATCGCCATGCCCTCTCCCAATGTTTTCTTGGAGAAAACCTCGTCCGGAACCTCTTCGATCGGAACCGTTTTCCCGCTCAGAAAGGCCTTTAAATGAAGGGGAGCGCCGGAAGCCTCCGCGGCGGGAGACTCCTTTTCAGAAGTTCCGTTTGCTCTTTCCTCCTCCCTGTCAACTCCCTTTCTCCGTCCGATTCCATAGGTCAGAAGGAAGGGAAGCACGACAGCGACCAACATGCAGAGCGCAAACATCCCCATGCTCTCCGGCTTGATGGAGAGGATCCCCGGGAGTCCGCCGACTCCGATCGCGGAGGCATTGACGGAAAATGCCGTGCTCAGAACTCCGGCGACGCAGGACCCCGCCATGGCGGAGAAAAACGGAAAGACATATTTCAGGTTGATACCAAACATCGCCGGCTCTGTCACGCCGAGATAGCAGGAGATGCAGGACGGAATATTGATCTCCTGTGCCTTCGCGTTTCTCCTTTGCAGCACGATCATGCCGAGAACTGCGGAGCCCTGCGCGATATTGGAAAGCGCGATCATGGGCCAGAGCATGGTCCCTCCGAAATCGGAAATCAGCTGGAGGTCGATGGCATTGGACATATGATGCAGTCCCGTGATGACAAGGGGCGCATAGAAGAAGCCGAAGACCGCCCCGAAGATGACACGGTAGGGTCCGCTGATCCCCGCGTAAACCACTGCAGAAATCACGGAGCCGATGCGCCAGCCGATCGGGCCGAGCACGAAGTGCGCCGCCATCACGGAGAGGAGCAGGCTCATAAAGGGCGTCACAATCATGGACACCACCTTAGGCGTGACCCGTTTAAAGAAGCGCTCCAGATAGACCAGCGTAAAGGCAGCGAGAATCGCCGGGATGACCTGCGCCTGATAGCCGATCATATTGACCTTGACGAAGCCAAAATCCCATTTCGGAATATCCGCCGCCGCGGTCCCTGCGACAGCGTAGGCGTTGAGGAGCTGTCCCGAGACCAGGGTGAGACCAAGGATCAGGCCCAGGATCTCCGTCCCCCCCATCTTTTTCATCACAGACCAGCAGATCCCCACCGGGATGCCGACATGGAAGACGGCCTCACCGAGCAGCCAGAGGAAGCTGTCCACTCCCGCCCAGAACTGGCTCTGCGATACCAGAGTCGCCCCGTTAAAGATATTCAGGCTGTCGATCACATTTCGAAAGCCCAGGATCAAACCTCCGACGACGATCGCCGGGATGATCGGGGCAAAGATCTCCGCGATGGAGGTCATGACTCTCTGAAGCGGATTCTGGTTTCTCTTCGCTGCGCTCTTTACCTCGCTCTTCGAGACACCGGAGACGCCTGAAACCGCGACGAAATCCTGATAGAAATCCGCCACCTCATTTCCGATGATGACCTGAAACTGCCCCGCCTGCGTAAAGGTCCCCTTCACACAGGGGATCGACTCGATCTCCGCAATATCCGCGATCTTTGGATCATTGAGCACAAACCTCATCCTGGTGATGCAGTGGGAGACCGCGTGGATATTGTCTTTTCCGCCGATCGCCCGAAGCAAACGCTCCGACGACTCCGTAAATTTCCCCATAAGCCCTCCTTCGAAAATCCATGCCTTTCGTTTACTTGTATAAACAAATTTCTCCTTTCCTACATTTTATCTTGTTTAAACAAATTGGTCAAGCAAATTTTCCTGTCTGATAAGGAAAAACTATGCTATAGTCGTCTCAGCATGAAAACACCCCCCGCGGACTTTCCTCTGCGGGGGATGAAATGAGTCTCAGAAAGGAGATCTTATGTTTGAACAGCAAAAGCTCGGCTACAGCTACGATGCCCTGGAGCCCTTCCTCGACGCCCTCACGATGGAAACGCACTACAGCAAGCACCACGCGGCCTATACCAAAAATCTGAATGCCGCCCTGGAGAATGCCGGCATCCGTCCGGACTCCATCGAAAAGCTGCTCTCCTCCCTCGACGAAATATCCGACGAGGCCGTCCGGAAGGCGGTGCGGAACAACGGAGGAGGCTTTTACAACCACAATATCTACTTCCAGTCCCTGAGCCCCGAAAAGCACCGGGAGCCCGTCGGAAAGCTCGCGGACGCAATCCGGACACAGCTCGGCGGGACGGACAGCGTGAAGGAGAAGCTCAGTGCCCTCGCGGTCTCACTCTTTGGATCCGGCTGGGCCTGGCTCTCCGCAAATTCCGATGGAAAGCTTCAGCTTTCCTCAAGCGCCAATCAGGACAATCCCCTGATGGAAGGAGAGGGCTTCGTCCCGATCCTCGCGATCGATGTCTGGGAGCACGCCTATTACCTGAAGTACAAAAACCTCCGGGCCGACTATGTGAAGGCCTTCTGGGAGGTTCTCGACTGGGAAAAGGTCAGTGAAAGCTATGAAAAGCTCCTGAAATAGAAGACGCCCCGTATTTCAGCCGCTTTGCCTGCTCGTAAAAGGCAAAGCGGTCCGGGCGGTGCCGCGACTGCGTATACTCAAACATGACGCCATCCTTATTATAGGTATGGCTGGAGACCACGGCGAGGCAGTTATAGTCCTTCATATCCATGTATTTCCCATCAATTTCCGTGATCCGTTCCACCGTGTACTTTCTTTTCGTGGTGACAATCGTCTCTCCGAGGACATACTCCATATATTCATAGATGGAGCCCTCGGCGATTTCTTTCGTGAGATTCCTCACAATGCTCTTCAGAAAATAGTTGTGATCCAAAATCAATGCCTCTCCGTCCAGGTAGCGAAGCCTCTGAAGATAATAGATCTCCGCCCCGATCGGAAAATCCGTACGGCGCTGAATCCGCTCCTCTACTAAAAGCTCCGCAAAGAAGATCACCTTCGTCTTTAATTCCAGGCGGTTCCTCGCGGCGGCCTCGCGGAGATTCTCGATTCCGCCGATCAAAAACTCCGCCTGCTCTTTTCTGCGGAACAGGACCACCGCTCCCTTCCCATGAATGATCTGGACATAGCCGTCCTCTGCAAGCTGCTGGAGAGCCCTGCGGACCGTATTTCGGGAGCAGCCGTAGTGCCGGATGAGCTGATGCTCTGAGGGGAGCATGCTCTGATACTCATAACGCTGATTCTCGATCTCCTCTCTCAGGTCCCTGTAAATCGCATCATACTTTGCTGCGGGCATGGCATTCTCCTCTTCAGCTGCTCCCCTCCGATTTCAAAAAAGAGAATAGCATCTTTTCCTCAGGCGGTCCACCGGATCCGCTGTCCTACCGGATTCCGACAAATTCGTATCCGGCCTCCTCCACCGCCTTTCTGAGTGTCTCCTCCGGGATCTCCTGATCGAGGGTGAGAAGCGCGGTGCCGCTCTCATGGGAGACCAGCGCGTTCTCCACTCCGGGGAGCTTTTCCAGGGCCTCCTTCACATGTCTCTCACAGTGCTCACACATCATTCCCTTAATCTTCAGTGTCTCTTTCATCTTTTCTTCCTTTCCGGAAAGCGGTCCTTCGCTCTCCATCCTGTTTGGATCGTTTCTGCTCTCCTCCTCGGGGCAGGGGGCGGGCAGCGGCTTCTCTTCCGCTTTTTCCCTGCCCGCTCCTCCTGCCGCCGAGGATACCTCGGCCTCAAGCTCTCCTCCCCCGCTCCTCCCCTTTCCCCTTCCATGGATCGGAAAGAGATTCAGACGAAGCGCATTCATGCACACCGTGAAGCTGGACAGAGACATCGCCGCCGCCCCCAGCATGGGGCTGATCCTCAGCATCGGGAGGAGGCCGGCCGCGATCGGGATCAAAATCGCATTATAGGCAAAGGCCCAGAAGAGGTTCTCATGGATATTCCGAAGCGTCGCACGGCTTAAGCGCACCGCGGCGGAGACATCCGTGAGGCGTGAGTTCATGAGTACCAGGTCCGCGGAGTCGATCGCGACATCCGCCCCCGCGCCGATCGCGATCCCGATGTCCGCTCTCGCAAGAGCCGGGGCATCATTGATGCCGTCCCCCACCATCCCGGTCATGCCCTCCTTCTGGAGCTCCCGGATCACGGCCTCCTTTCCATCGGGCAGTACGCCCGCTATGATCCGATCCACTCCGGCCTCCCGGCCGATCGCCTTCGCCGTTCTCTCATTGTCCCCGGTCAGCATGACAAGGGAAATCCCCATCCGCCGAAGCTCCGCCGCGGCCTCCGCGGAATCCTCCTTGATGCGATCCGAGACGGCGATCATCCCCAGAACCTCTCCGTCCCTTTCAAAATAAAGTGCTGTCTTTCCCTCCGAAGAAAGAACTGCGGCTCTCTCCGAGAGCTTTGGGGGAAGCTTCGCCAAAGTAGAGATAAAGCTCCCGGATCCCCCGTGCAGTACGCTGTCTCCAAGTCTCCCCGTGAGGCCGTTTCCGGCTAGGACGCGGAAATCGCGGAGCTCTCCCGCATCGACATGCTCCTCCTCGGCTCTTCTCGTAACAGCCCCGGCGAGAGGATGCTCACTCCTCTTCTCAAGGGAGGCGGCGAGGAAGAGAAGCTCCCTCTCCGAGACATTTTCCGCCGGGATCAGATCACTCACCTCCGGTCTCCCCTCAGTGATTGTCCCCGTCTTATCCAAAGCTATGATCCGGAGCTTCCCCGCATTTTCCAAGGCCTCCGAGGTCTTAAAAAGGATTCCGTTTCGGGCCCCCACTCCGTTTCCGACCATGATCGCGACCGGAGTCGCGAGGCCGAGCGCGCAGGGGCAGGAGATCACGAGCACACTGATCGCTCTCTCCAGGGAAAAGGCAAAGCTCTGTCCGGCGAAAAGCCAGCCCGCAAGCACAAGAAGCGCGATCAGCATGACCATAGGTACGAAAACTCCGGAGACCCGATCCGCCACTCTCGCGATCGGGGCCTTGGTCGCGGCCGCGTCGCTGACCATCTTGATGATCTGGGAGAAGGTCGTATCCTCCCCGACCCTCGTCGCTCTCGCCCGGATAAATCCGGATCGGTTGATCGTCGCCGCGCTCACCCGATCCCCCTCCTTTTTATCCACAGGAACGGATTCCCCGGTCAGCGCGGACTCATCCACCGCGCCGCCGCCGTCCACGATCACGCCGTCCACCGGGATGGACTCCCCGGGTTTTACGAGAAAGATATCTCCCGCTCTCACCTCCTCGATCGGCGTCTCGACCTCCCTTCCGTCCCGCTCGAGAAGCGCGGTCTTCGGCGCCATTTTCATCAGATTCTTCAAGGCGTCCGTCGTCCTCCCCTTAGAGAGAGACTCCAGGGTCTTTCCGACTGTGATCAGAGCCGGGATCATGGCTGCGGATTCGAAGTAGAGCTGATTATGATAGAGCTCCATGAGCTCCTGACTCTGCGCCCCGTTGGAGACAAGCCAGCTCATCCGGTAAAGGATGTAAAGGGACCAGAGAAAGGATATCCCGGAGCCAAGCGCCACGAGGGTATCCATGTTCGGGGCCCCATGGCGAAGGGAGCGAAAGCCCGAGAGGAAAAAGGCCCGGTTAATCATCATCACGATGCCCGCGAGCAAAAGCTGTGTGAGCGAAAGCCCGATGGGATTGTGCTGCAAAAAGCCCGGGATCGGCAGTCCCAGCATCTTATGCCCCATGCTGAGATACATAAGAAGGAGCAAAAAGACGAGAGAAAGCTTAAGTCTTTGAAAAAGCTTCGCTGTCTCCCGGTCCCGGAGCGCTTCCTCTCCTCCGTCCGCCTCCTCCCTCTTCTCTGCTCTCTCCTTCGGGACCGCCCTGTATCCCGCGTTCTCCACGGCTCTCTCGATCTCGGCATCTCCCGCAGTCCCCTCTACCGACATGGAATTCGTGAGGAGGGAGACGGAGACAGACTTCACCCCCGGAAGCCTGGAGACCGCCTTTTCCACATGCGCCTGACAGGACGCGCAGCTCATGCCGCTCACATTGTACTGCCTTATTTGCCTCCGCTTTTCCTCCATCCTTTTTCCTCCCCTTATCTCTCTCATTTTGCCATTTCCCTGAGTCTGCCCCGCTGAAAAGCTCTCGGCGAAGCTCCGTTTTCCCGGCGACCTGCCGCCCCTCTCCTCAGCGCATCAGCCTTTGGAGGAGGGCGCAGAGCTCATCGATGGCCTCGTCCTTCCCCTCCCGGATATCCTCCGCGACGCAGCTATGGATGTGACAGGAGAGCAGGCTCTTATTAAAGCTGTTTAAAGCGCTTGTCGCGGCGGAGACCTGAACCAGAATATCCGGACAGTAGGCATCCCTCTCCACCATCCTCTCTATCCCCCGGATCTGTCCCTCCACCCTCTTAAGCCGTAAAAGAAGAGCTCTTTGCTCCTCTTCGCTCCGCTTCTTCCGGCGAGGTCCGCAGCAGGACTCCGGGGAAATGTCTCCCTCCGCCGACTCCGCATCGAAGAAATCTCTGTCTTCTGTCTCCTGCTTCCCCATCCTCACCTCCATAAGCTAAAAGCCATGCCGAAGCTGTGTACGGCTTCCTTCTCCTCACAGTGCTTTTTCCGCCGAGCGGCAGATCTTCTTCCCACAGTCCGAAGCTTCTGAAATCCACAGCTTTCAGGCTGCGGCCGGAGCCTTCTTCTCCGCTCTTCAAAGCCAAGGATGATACCCCCGTAGGGTATCCTATTTCAAAAGGATATTATACCCCCTGCGGGTATTTGTCAAGTCCCGCTTCTCAGCTCTTTTCCATCTCCTCCTCCCCGCTTCGCAGGCATTTTCGTCTTCTCGATTGTTTATTATAGAAATCCCCAATATATTGTCGTTATTTATTTAACAAAAACTCCTTTTCAAGCTCCTCCTATGGTGCTATGCTTCCAAAGGGCGGTGCAGGGCCGCCCTTTGGGACCGGATTCTATCCGGGAAAGGAGAGAGCGTATGGCAAGATTTACTTTACCGCGGGATATCTATCATGGAAAGGGAGCTCTGGAGACGCTGAAGAAGCTCGAGGGAAAGAGGGCGATGCTCCTTGTCGGCGGAGGCTCCATGAAGCGCTTCGGCTTCCTGGACAAGGCCGTCTCTTATCTGAAGGAAGCCGGTATGGAGGTCGAGCTCTATGAGGGGATCGAATCCGACCCCTCCGTAGATACGGTTATGAAGGGCGCAGAGGCGATGCAGCGCTTCCGCCCCGACTGGATCGTCGCGATGGGCGGGGGCTCTCCGATCGATGCAGCAAAGGCGATGTGGATCCGCTACGAATACCCCGACTGCAGCTTTGAGGATATGTGCAAGGTCTTCGGTCTTCCAAAGCTTCGGAGGAAGGCCCACTTCTGCGCTATCTCCTCCACCTCCGGCACCGCCACGGAGGTCACTGCCTTCTCCATCATCACAGATTATAAAAAGGGAACAAAGTATCCGATCGCGGACTTTGAAATCACTCCGGATATCGCCATCGTCGACCCGGAGCTCGCGGAGACCATGCCGAAGAAGCTGGTCGCCCACACCGGTATGGATGCGCTGACACACGCGATTGAAGCTTATGTCTCGACGGCGCACTGTGATTTTACAGACCCCCTCGCCATCCACGCGATCGAGCTCGTCCAGAAGAATCTCATCCCCTCCTACCAGGAGGACAAGAGTGCGAGGGATACGATGCACAACGCGCAGTGCCTCGCCGGCATGGCCTTCTCCAATGCCCTGCTCGGCATCGTCCACTCCATGGCGCACAAGACCGGCGCCGCGTTTGCGGACTGCGGAGCGCATCTGATCCACGGCGCGGCAAACGCGATGTATCTTCCGAAGGTTATCGCCTTCAACGCAAAGAATGCGGAGGCGAAGAAGCGCTACGCTGTCATCGCGGATTACATGCACCTTGGCGGAAGAAATGAGGATGAAAAGCTGAGCCTTCTCATTGCAGAGCTCCGCCGCATGAATGATGCGCTCAATATCCCCCACTGCATCCGAAACTACGGCGCGGATTCCCTCCCGACGGAGCAGGGCTTTGTCCCGGAGAAGATCTTCCTTGAGAGACTGCCCGGTATCGCGGAGCGCGCGATCGGAGACGCCTGCACCGGATCGAATCCCAGGATTCCGACACAGGAGGAGATGGAAAAGCTCCTGAAGGCCTGCTACTACGATACGGAGGTCGACTTCTAGGAAGGCCTCGATAAAATTTCACACCAGGTCTTCCGAAAGCACTGTGAAATACTGCCCCCGGCGGGCGGGCGCGGCTTCGCCGCTCTGTCTGCGCGCGGGCGCCTTACGCCACGCCGCATGAAAAGCCCCCTGCGGATCCTTTGATCCACAGGGGGCTTATTCCCGAAAAAGCTCAGAGAATTACTTCAGCAGGAAACCGTACTTCACGGGATCATCATCATCCAGAACAAGCTGATTGAAGCCGGTTATATAGGCGCTCCCGGAGATCTTCGGAATGACCGCATCATAATCTCCGACCTTCGCCGTCCCCACGATCTCTCCTTCGAAGATCGTGCCGAGAATCGACTCATAATAAAATTTCTCATGCTCCTTCAGTTCCCCGCGGGCGAATAAAGTCGCAAGCTTCGCGCTGGTTCCCGTTCCGCAGGGGGAGCGGTCAATCTGTCCCTGTCCGAAGGCGACACAGTTTCTGAGACTGGCTCCCTTGGTCTCCGTCTCGGACCACCATTCGACGAGGTCGACACTGTGGATATGCGAAAGCAGAGGGTGCTGCACCGGGATCTCCCTGTTGATGATCTCCCTCAGCTGAATTCCAAGCTTACTCAAAAGCTCCGCGTTCTCCGGCTTGATCTCGAGGCCGACCTGGTCCGCCCTCACGATCGCGAAGAAGGAGCCGCCAAAGGAAAGGTCAAATCGAATCTTTCCATGGCCGGGAAGCTCCACCTCCTGGTCCTTCTTATAGAGAAAAGCCGGGACATTCTGGAAGCTCACGCGCTTCGCCCTGCCGTTCTCCACCTGAACCTCGCCGCGAATAATGCCGGCCGGCGCCTCCTGGATGATCTTTGTGACAGGCTCCGTCACGGGGACCATCCCCGTCTCCACCGCAGTCGTCATGGCACCGATCGTCCCATGTCCGCACATATTCAGGTATCCGCCGCCATCCATGAAAATGATGCCATAGTCCGCCTCCGGATCCGTCGGCTGAGTGAGGATCGCACCGAACATATCATTGTGTCCCCTTGGCTCCAGCATGAGAGATGTCCTCAGCTGGTCCATATTCTCCTCCAGCCACTGCCTCTTTTCCGGCATGGACTTTCCCTTAATATTCGGGACGCCGCCGATCACAATTCTGGTGGCCTCACCCGCCGTGTGCGTGTCAACTGCCTGGATGCTTCTGAAAAGATTCATGCTTATCTTCCTCCATCTTCAAGTTCCTTATTCCTCCGCGGTCACTCCCGCGCCAAAAATCTCCTCTTCTATTTCTATTATATCCTCTGATGGGAAGCGCTGATTCGCTGTCTTGTCCGGGCTCAGACCTTCTTCTCTCCGCCCTCCGCTTCTGTCTCTCCGGCCTTTTTCTCCTTGTAGAGAGAATAGAACATCGAAAGTGCCGAGTAGGCCATGACGATGACGATGACGATGCTGAGCACCTCATGAGAGAGACCGAGCACGAGACGGCTCGCGATAAATACGCCGATAACGCTCGGGATCACGGCGAAAAGCGACATCTTCCGGTTATACATCCCTTCCTTGATAAAGCGAATGGACGCCACCGGCATGAGATAAGCGCAGGATCCCATCATGATCGGAAAAGCGACCTTCGGATCCATCCCCAGCAGCGAGACCAGAGCAAAGCAGGGGGCATAGAGTCCCACGCCGAGCGTCATGATCGCGCCGAGGAAGAAATTGATCACGACCGCAATGATGAGCTTCACTCCATGAAGACCGATCGCCTCTCCTTTTCCGGGAACCAAGCCTACCGTCTGGCAGACGATGACAACGCCGATCACCACGAGGGCGATACCCATAAAGAGCTGAACCTTCTGCTTTGAGAGCTTCGAGACCGCACCGGCACCGATCCATGCGCCGAGAGTCGCGGAAAGAAGCATCGTGGCCAGCGTGAGCGGCTCTACCTGCACCGCCGAAATGAAGAAGCAGGCCTCCGCTATGACGGGAGGAACACAGGAGACATTCAGAGTCCCCGGGATCTTCCTGTCATCCACCTGATGAAGGCTCTTGTAGAGAGCGAGGCCAAGCGCGAAGGAACCAATGCCGAGCGTGTCCAAAAAATTGATTCCGAAACCGATCAACGCCGAGAGAAGACCGTTGGTCCCCTTCTCCAGTTCTCCGCGGTGGGCCAGGATATCTCTGACAAAATAGACTGCAAAAATCACAGCTAAAAACCCGAGTCCCCCCAATAAAAGATTGCTAACCATATTTTTTATCCTCCTCTGTCCTTCCCTTCCGTGAAATGATCCCAGACATCGTAAAAAGCAACGACAAACTGCGGATCCCATCACTTCAGCTCTGCGGCCCATGCCGCATTCTCTGCGCTTCCCCCATTTTCCGGAAATTACACTTTGACGCTATCCCAAACGGAGACGTCTCTATTCTATGGCATTTCTGTTAGATTTTCAATCTATATTTTAATATAAATTAGTCACATTATCGAGGCTCTTCCCTTTCCCTGCTCCACTGCTTTTTCCAAAAATTTCACGACAATTTTCCCGCTATTTTTCTCATTTTCCGTCTTTTTATTCTTATTTTTCTCATTTTCCACTTGCATTTCCGGAGAATCCGCGGTATATTGATTCCAGAAATTAGCAGCCACTCAGCTCTAATTTCAAATCAGGGGCTCCTTCCATTGACGTGACTTCTCAGGAATGACATCGGAAGGAGTTCCATTTGTTTGTAAAAGTCCCGTCCGGCGCCCTTTCGTCTGCCGTGCTGGCACGGGCAGACGAAAAGGCATCGGACGGGCTAGGCGTCATGAGCATGAAAGGCCGATAGGCCTGGAATGCGAATGGCGGCGGCGATTGCGAAAGGGCGAAGCCCGAAGCAATCGACTTTTACAAAATCTATGCACAGCATCTTACATCCAGCGCAAAGGAACGGGCACACGGGCAGACGAAAAGGCATCGGACGGGCTAGGCGTCATGAGCATGAAAGGCCGATAGGCCTGGAATGCGAATGGCGGCGGCGATTGCGAAAGGGCGAAGCCCGAAGCAATCGACTTTTACAAAATCTATGCACAGCATCTTACATCCAGCGCAAAGGAACGGGCACACGGGCAGACACAGAGACATCGGACGGGCTAGGCGTCATGAGCATGGAAGGCCGATAGGCCTGGAATGCGAATGGCGGCGGCGATTGCGAGAGGGCAAAGCCCGAAGCAATCGACTTTTACAAAATCTATGCACAGTATTACATCCAGCGCAAAGGGACGGGCTCACGGACAGACACAGAGACATCGGACGGGCTAAGCGTCATGAGCATGAAAGGCCGATAGGCCTGGAATGCGAATGACGGCGGCGATTGCGAAAGGGCGAAGCCCGAAGCAATCGACTTTTACAAAATCTATGCACAGCATCTTACATCCAGCGCAAAGGAACGGGCACACGGGCAGACACAGAGGCATCGGACGGGCTAAGCGTCATGAGCATGAGCATGGAAGGCCGATAGGCATCTGACATTCACGCAAGAGGCAGCGTTTACGAAAAAACAATGCTTTTCAGAAGCTCCGGGAGCTCTCGAATATCACAGAGCCTTGCGGCGGGCTCCTCTGCCTCTCCGAAGCCATAGGCCGCATGGATAAAGGGGATCCCCGCGCTGCGGGCCGCTCTTTCATCCATGACGGTATCCCCCACATAGAAGGCTCTGTCCCGGCTGATCCGGTTTCTCTCCATCAGAGCCGCGATATTCTCTCCCTTCCCCTTTCCGGTATTTCCAAAGCACTCGATATCCTGAAAGTCACCCTCCTCTCCCAGAGAAAGCCCTCCGCAGTGAAGCAGTGTCTCGATATATCCCTTCTGGCAGTTTGAGACGATATAGAGCCGGATTCCCTCCTCCCGAAGTATCCGAAGCATTTTCACAGTCCCCGGGTAGAAGCTCCCGCTGTGCAGCGCCAGGTAGGCATTCTCGTGCTGCATGCATTCCTCCATGATCCGGCAGCGCTCTTCCTGAAGGAGTCCCGGAAGCATCATCCGTCCGATTTCTTCCATAGTATGCCCCATATAACGGTACATATCCTCTCTCATAAGCGGCGTCTTTCTGCAGCCCGGATATCGGGACAGCACCTCATTCCAGGACTCCGTGACCGCCTCGGAGGAGTCCCAAAGCGTTCCGTCCACATCAAAAATTACCGATTTTTCCATCTCTCTCCCCCGGAAGACAAGTCTCACCGCTTCCCTTGTAAATGCGCACGCTTTTCCGGCATTCATTTCCCGTTCACACTTTGTTTCCAATTTGTTTACACCGAAAACATAGTTTATTCACTTCTGAAAACTATATTATACCCAGGATAACAAAGAGCAGTTATCCAGCCAAAAAGATTTTTTTCATAATACTCGGGCAGGGATCAAAGGATCCCTGCCCTCCTCCCATTTCAGGGATAAATTTCTGCCCCGCCGCGAAGACCGCAGGCGGGATTCTTTTATACCCAGGCATACAGAAGGAGAACAGCCTTTTATTATTAAAGGTCTGCCCCCCTCTGCAGGCCTGAGGGAAAAGTTCTTTTCCACTCGGGACTCTCCGCGGATTTACTCTCTCTCAAAATCCCACTGATTCCGCTTGACAAGCTATGGCATTTCTGCAGCTTACAGCCGCCGGAAAGGGTGTTGGCACAAGCGGAACGAATGCCTTCTCTCAAGCTGAAGCTTGAGGAACACCGCACATCATCCCGCTTTTTGGGAAAGCTTTACAAGCTCCGGCATAAGATACATAAGAAGCACCGCTATCCCATTATTCAGAAAATGAAGCCCCATCGAAGCCAGAATATTCCGTTTCTTTTCATAGAGCCGGCAGAGCATGAAGGAAAGCGGCAGGTATACCATAATCGCCAGCATATCCCGGGGCTTTCCGCTGAGGATCGCCGCAAGACCGTGCACCAGGGAGAAAAGGGTCATAGATGCCGCGTAGGCGATGAGACGTCCTCTTTGGCGGAGTCTCGCAAAGATGATGCCCCGGAAAACTGTCTCCTCAACGACCGGCGCAAAGATCAGCGCGAGGAAAATGACAACGAACTGCCAGGCCCTGCTCTGTCCGAAGATGCCGAAGATCTCCATCTGGTTTTGGTTTGTGACTCCAATCTTTTGCATAAGAAGGGCCAGCGGGACATTGATGAGATATACAAGAAGATTGCAGAGCAGGATATAAGCGAAATTCCGAAATGGCCTCCGGAAGGCTCTTCCGATGCCGTCGGAAAGCTCCTCCCGTTTTACAAGGAGCACCTTGCAAAGCATCAGCACATTGCCAAGGAAATAGAGAAGAAGATAGGGAAGAGTCTCCATCTTCCAGGGAGTGAAGCTCGATATAAGAGCGAGCAAAATACTGAGAAGCAGAAGATATCCCAGGAAATACCAAAGCAGAATACCCCGGTCTTCCTTCCAGCTGTTCCAAAGTTTCATAATCAAGTCCTTTCTCTCTATCCATTCCCTGGAGCGATCGGCCCTCTCCGTTTTCGCATCCGTCAAAGCTCTTCTTCCTCCTGCTCTTCCTCTCCCCTCTTAAGATCCCGAAGCGCCGCAGACAGGGAAGAGTCTTCTGCGCAGTCTTCCCGAGGCTCATCGCCCTCCTTCCAATTTTCCAGGATGGGACGGAGCTCCTCCCCTCTCTCCCCTTTCGGAATAAGGCGGGCGAAAATTCTCTCAAAAAAAGCGGAATTCAGCCAGGCGACAGCCGGATACCCGATCAGAAAGAGAAGGGGTGTGAGGATGGGGATCCAATAGATGCTGGACAGCGAAAAGAGGATAAGCGCGCCGTCCAGAAGCAGCATCAGGATGGTAAAGCCCAGATTTCCGACGGCAAGAAAAAGAGCGTTTTTCAACGTGCGCCACAGGCTGTTCTCAAATCGGGCGAGTACCGGCCAAAGATAGAGGAAAACGACGAGCCAAAGCATCGTGAGCATAAGGATCACGGCGTGAAAAAACATCCCCCAAGGCCTCGGCCCCCGGAAGATCCGGAGAAAGAAAAAGTGGTCTGCAAGGAGAAGAAGCCCCACAAGAAGCATAAGAAGAAAAAGGCAGACGGCCTGGCGGAAATTCTCCTTAAAGCTTTTGAAAAACATGCGGATGACCCCATTGTCTTCTTCCCGTACGATTTTCATGGTGCAGTAGTAAAGCGCAGTCGTGGAAGCCCCGATCGTGAAAACAGGGAGGCAGCACAAAAGCCAAAGGAGATTGAGAAGCATCATGTCCGCAAGCCGTCCGATGAATCTCCAGACCGGATTGTCATAATTGAATATTCCCTGAAACATCTCTATCCCCCGCTCTTTTGCCGCTTACTCTTTGGATTACTCGGATTGCTCCGCGCTTCCCGCTCCCGCAATCCGGGCGTTCATTCGCATTCCGCGGGGGATAACTCCCCGCTCCTTGCTCATGCCCGCTGCGCGCCTTAAGCGCATCTTTACTCTTTTGCCGCCCGTTCTCTGGATTACTCGGATTGCTCCGCGCTTCCCGCTCCCGCAATCCGGGCGTTCATTCGCATTCCGCGGGGGATAAATACCTCCCCCGCTCCTTGCTCATGCCCGCTGCGCGCCTTAAGCGCATCCACGCTCTTCCGCGCAAGCGCTGAGAGCGCTTCTTTACTCTTTTGCTGCCTGTTCTCTGGATTACTCGGATTGCTCCGCGCTTCCCGCTCCCGCAATCCGGGCGTTCATTCGCATTCCGCGGGGATAAATACCTCCCCGCTTCTTGCTCATGCCCGCTGCGCGCCTTAAGCGCATCCACGCTCTTCCGCGCATGCGCTGAGAGCGCTTCTTTACTCTTTTGCTGCCTGTTCTCTGGATTACTCGGATTGCTCCGCGCTTCCCGCTCCCGCAATCCGGGCGTTCATTCGCATTCCGCGGGGATAAATACCTCCCCGCTTCTTGCTCATGCCCGCTGCGCGCCTTAAGCGCATCCACGCTCTTCCGCGCATGCGCTGAGAGCGTGGATGCGCTTAGGCGCTTGTAATCACATTGTACCCCGTCTGTCAAGTCTATGCAAGGAACGTCCCTTTTGTATTTTTTGCAGTATCATGTATTTTGGTCCCGGCTTCCGGAGGAAATGCGTCCTCTTCTGGGCGGAGCGGGCGGGAGAGCGGCAGAAGGGCAAGGGCAGTGCAGCGCTGTCTCAGGCTTCTCCGTAGGCCCTCTCCCAGTTCGCAATGAGCTCTTCGATTTCTTTTTCGGAAGAGCATTCCTCCATCTGCCCGCTTTTCTCTATCTCTTCGAGAATCCCGCTTTTCTCTTTTCCGCTTCCTTCCTCCCCGCCGTTTCGGGATGCGAAGAGCTCTGCCTGATAGCATTTCACATCCTTCCAGAAGCTCAGAGAGATCAGGAGGATCACGAAGCCGATCGGGAAGGCCGCGATGATGGAGACAGACTGCAGGTTCGCCATCGAGCTCTCCGAGAATACAAGGGCCAGAGGCAGGAGGATGAGGAGAAAGGCCCAGAGGCCTTTGACGGAATTCGCCGGCTCCTCCCCATCCGGAAGCCTGCGATAGCTGTATTGGGAAGCTACCAGCGCGATGGAGTCAAAGGAGGTCGCATAAAAAGCGATCATTGTGAGAATCAGGATTACGAGGAGCAGCGGAGCAAAGGGGAGATTCCGCAAAGCGACGATGATCGTCTCGTAGAGAGAAGCGCTCGTTTCATAGAAGGAGAGGAGGTTCTGCTTCCCCATCTCCTGCAGGCCAAGAGAGTAATTCCCGAGGATAATAAAGCTGATCCAGGTGCTCCCCACGCCGAAGAGATAGCCTCCCAGTATCGTCTGGCGTATCGTCCGCCCCCGGGAGATCGAGCCGATGAAGAAGGGAGCCGCTACGCACCAGACCATCCAATAGGCCCAGTAAAAGATCGTCCAGTTCTGCGGAAAGCCTGTCCGCCTCGTCGGATCGGAATCGGTGGAGAGAATGAGAAAGTTCTGAAGGAGTCTTCCGATCGCGGAAAATCCAGTCTCCAGAATATAGCGGCACTCTCCTCCGAAGAGAAGGACATAGAGAAGAATCCCGTAAAAGAGGAAGGTGCAGGTCTTCGCGAGGAAGGAGATCCCCTGCATCCCCCGCATCACCGAATAGGTATAGACGATACAGGTCAAAATCAGGATGAGAATCGTGATCTCTCTCTGGGGGAGTGCAGTGCCCGTGAGACTCCGCACAGCCTCCGACATAAGCGGCGTCGCGACGGAAAAGGTCGTGGCCGTCCCCGCGAGAAGGGCGAATACCGCGAGAAGATCGATCAGCCGTCCCGCCATTCCGTCGGTATGCTTCCCAAGAAGCGGGCGGCAGGCCTCGGAATACCTCTGCCTTTCCCGCCTTCTGACATGAAGCATGAAGCCAAAGGCCGCGGCCAGCACAAGGTAAAAGGCCCAGGGAGTCAGCCCCCAGTGAAAGAGCGTAAAGGTGGAGGCCCAGTCCTGCGCAGTTCCGAGCTCCGCGATATGCGGATCCTTCGCATACAGGATCCATTCACAGAGGGAATAAAAGAGGATATCCGCTGCAAGCCCCGCCGTAAACATCATGGAGCCCCAGGCAAAAAAGCTGTATTTCGGCTTCTCACCCACCTCTCCGAGCACCAGCTTCCCGATATCGGAGAAGGCGAGCCAGAGGGAGAAGAGAAAGATCCCAAGCCCGAGCGCCAGATAGAGGACGCCGAACTCCTCCCCAATGAAAGCGCGAATCTGCGAAAGGACTCTATTGGAATCCTCCGGCAGAAGGAAGAAAAGAGCGGAGAGAACGAGAAGAGAAAATACAGGGATGAGAGTGATTCCCCAGTCGATTTTTCGAATGTCCTTCCCCTTCTCTGCTATTCTTTTGTTCATTTTCTTTCCTCCATTTTTTATTTTGAACAATATAGCACGGGGAATAAGACCTGTCAAGAAATTCCACTCTTCATTGACCTCGATTTTCAGAGAGTGTATCATGGAACGGAATGAAGGAAACGCTGATTCAAGGAAGAGAAAGGAGTCCTTATGGATCTAAAGCTCGGAGATGTTCAGGGAACCGCGCTGATCCCCCTCGCAGTGCGTGCTTCGGAGAGCCGGAGAAAAAATGCGAGAATTCAGGATCCCAAGGCAGTAGAGATCATGGAGAAGCTGCAGATTGATCCGAAAAATCTGGACAGGCTCATAACGCATGAGTGCGTCGTCGCAAGAAGCATCCTCTTTGACAGCACGGTAAAAAAACTGATCTCCCAATACCCGAACGCCCTCTGCCTGAATCTGGGCTGCGGTCTGGATGACCGCTTCTCAAGGATGGATAACGGGACTATAGACTGGTACAATATTGATCTTCCGGATTCCATCGAGGTCAGAAGGAGGGTCTTTGGCGAGCGGGAGAGAGAGCATACTCTCAGCAAAGATATCATGGATGAGAATTGCTTTCAGGATTTCCCGAAGGACCGTCCGGTAATTGCTGTCGCGGAAGGGCTTTTCATGTATTTTTCCAGGGAACAGATCAGCTCGGTCCTCCGCTCGCTCCAAAAGGGCTTCCCGAAGGGTTTCCTCGCCGCAGAGCTGATGCGGCAGCGCTCCATGAATAAAAAAAGGCACGATACCCTAAGATACAGCAGGGCTGAATTCGGCTGGGGCTGCGAGAACGGCCGGGAGCTGGAGAGCATGAATCCCGCCTTCCATCTTCTCTCCGAAACAAATTTCTCCGACGAAATGCAAAAATCCACATTCCTGAGCCGTCTGATCGGCACTCTCCTCCGAAAATACAATAATCGGCTTGCCCTGTATCAATGGTGAGCGGAATAAGCCCTCCTTCCGCTAAGAGAAGCCCTAGCCCTGCTTCTCCGACAGCGAGCGGATCGAGCTCTCATATGCGGTCGGAGACATGGCGGCGAGCTTTTTGAACTGGCGGGAGAAGTAGTGGACGGAGCTATAGCCCAGGCGGTCCGAGATCTCTGTCATATTGCATCCCCCCTCCCGGATCATGCGCTTTGCCTCTTCGATCTTCATGCGGGAGAAAAGCTCTATCGCCCCGATCCCCGCATTCTTCCGGAAGATCTTCTGAAGCTGCGAGCTTCCGATCAGATTGTCCCGGCAGATCCTGGAAATCGTCAGCTTCTCCCGGATATGGCTCTCCATATAGCGGACGATTCGCCGATAGCTTTCGCCCCTCTCCCCTCTCTCTCCCCGCCCCCTTTCTGCGGGGACGCGGGAAAAGCTCCTCCGATAGAGCGAGATGAGAAGTTCCGAGAGATATTGGCGGATCAGCTGTGCCCCTCCAAAGGGAGCCTTCCTGGAAAAGCGCAGTTTTTTCTGATAGGGATCGTCCATCCTCCCGGAAAAAACGGAGGAGGCCTCCCGCACGATCCTTCCAAGAAGCTCCTTCTCCCTCTCATCTACGGAGAGAAGCTTCCCGGAAAAGCGCTCCATAGAGGAAGAGCGGCAGAAAAAGCCGATCACCACAAGGCTCGGAGAGATCCTTCCATCGGTGAGAACATTGTGAAATTCACCCGGTCTGTGAAAATACAGCTCCCCCTGCCGAAGCGGGATCTCCCTCTCCCCAGCCACGACGCGGATCTCCCCGTAATCCACACAGATCAGCTCCCAAAAGTCATGGGCCTCCCCCGGGAAGGCAAAATTACTCTTATATTGAAAATAATGTACGGACACAATCTCTTCGATCGAAATGACGTCGCACAGCCGCACCCCCTCATACTGCTCTTCCCGCTTCTCTTCCTCCTGCATCTCCATCGCTCGCTTCCCGGCCTCCGTCCTCCCCTTTTCCCTTTCCTTCTCCCGGCGTTTCCCCGTCCTTCCCCAAAGAAAACCGCGCCATCCCCCTGAGAAAATACGGCACGGACTTCCCCTCAGAGAAGCCGCGGCCAATCCTCTCCTTCCGCCCACTCCCATGACTGCAATTATACAAAGAATGGACGGAATTGTACAAAGAATTTTTTCGTCATATTTTCTATACTGAGCGTAGCAGAATCTCTTGTATATCGTGTTTATGCTAAAAATCAGGGAGGTAAATGATGAAAAAAAGACAGCTTGGAGCGGCGGCCCTGGCAGTTCTGACAGGCCTTGCCCTCGCATCCTGCGGGGGAGGAAGCACGGAGTCCGCCTCCACGGAAAAGGCTGCAGAGAAGCAGGCGGATGCTTCGGAGGCGAAGAGCGACTCTTCCGCGGAAGACGGAAAGGGCCTCGTCTACTGGTCCATGTGGGAGGCCACCGAACCGCAGGGCAAGGTCATACGGGAGGCCGCGGAGAAGTTCTCAAAGGACACGGGAATCCCGCTGGACGTGCAGTTTAAGGGCAGGACCGGAATCCGGGAGGGCCTGCAGCCGGCTCTCGACGCGGGGAGCAGGATCGATCTCTTCGACGAGGACATTGACCGTGTGAATAAAACCTGGGGGGATTATATCCTGGATCTGGAAGAGCTCTCGAAATCCCACGACTACGAAAAAAGTGCGAATGCGGGCCTCATCGCCGCCTGCCGGGAGGTCGGGGGCGGAAAGCTGAAATCCATCCCCTATCAGCCGAATGTCTTCGCCTTCTTCTATAATCAGTCCCTCTTCGACGAGGCCGGAATCAGCGGGGTCCCAAAGACCTGGGAGGAGCTCGGAGAGGACTGCCAGAAGCTGAAGGACAAGGGCTATGTCCCGATCACATCGGATGACGCCTATATCCTCAGCATGTTCGGCTACCACCTCTCCCGGATCAACGGCTATGAAAAGGCCTCTGAGATCGTGAAAAACGGGAAATGGGATGATCCCTCCGTGCTGGAGGTGGCAAAGGCCTACGAGGACTTCGCGAAAAAGGGCTATTTCTCGGAGAACATCTCCTCCAATGTCTGGCCGGCGGGACAGAACCAGGAGCTCGCGCTCGGCAGCGCCGCGATCTATCTGAACGGCTCCTGGCTCCCGAATGAGGTAAAGGATATGACGGGGGACGATTTTAAATGGGGCTGCTTCAGCTATCCAGCGGTCCCCGGCGGAAAGGACGGCACGGAGGCCTCCAACTACGGCGCACAGGTCTTTGCGATCAGCAAGGATTCCAAGAACCCGGAGGCGGCCTTCCGCTTCATCGAGTATGTCACAAAGGGAGAATTTGATAAAAAGCTCTCCGAGGAATCCCTGGGAATCCCGGCGGACTCCGAAAACAGCGATTGGCCGGAGCAGCTCGCCGCGGTAAAGCCCGTCATGGACAGCTTAAAGACCCGTTATCCCTGGGCAGCATCCGCAGAGGACAATGTGGACATGACCCCGATCCTGAAGGAAAATATGCAAAAGCTCTGCGGAGGAGAGATCAGCGCCGAGGACTTCGTGAAAAACCTTCAGAATTAAGAAATCGAAAAAAAGAAAGCCGGAGGATGCAAAGGCTGTCACGGAAAAGATAATCTCACCGTGAAGCAGGCATCCTGAAAAGAGCATCATAAGAAAAAAGATCGCAGCGGAGGAGACAGCGTGAGAAAGCAAAGCAGCGGGCAGAGAGGTCAGGGAACGGCAGCCGCAGGGAAAAGGAGGGCGGGAAACGCGCCGATCCTTTTCGTCCTGCCCGCGCTCTTTTTCTTCTTCTCTGTCTTTCTCTACCCCATCCTCCGCACGATCCTCATGAGCTTCTTCCGGATCGAGGGGATCACGGATCCGATCCCGAAATGGAGCTTTGTCGGGCTTCAGAACTATGAGAAGCTCTTCCGCACCGCCCTATTTCGGATCTCTCTTTGGAATCTCTTCCGGATCTGGTTCCTGGGAGGAATCCTCGTTCTGAGCCTCTCTCTTCTTTTTGCGGTGATTCTGGAGAGCGGGATCCGGGGCAAGCGCTTCTTCCGGGCCGTCATCTATCTTCCCAATATCGTGAGTGCGGTCGCGCTCGCCACCATGTGGCTCCAATATGTCTACAGCCCGAAATTCGGCCTGCTGAAAACCGTTTTCAGCTCACTTGGCATGAAAAGCCTCTCAAAGATTCAATGGCTGGACAGCGCCCATAAATTCGAATCCCTGCTTCTCGCCTACTGCTTTGGCATGATCGGCTATCACATGCTGATTTTCATGAGCGGAATCGAACGGATCGGAACGGAATATTATGAGGCGGCGACTCTGGATGGTGCGGGCCGATTCCAGCAGTTTCGCTATATCACCCTGCCTCTCCTAAAGGGAATGTTCCGGACCAATCTTACGATGTGGTCTGTGACGAGCGTCGGCTTCTTCGTCTGGTCCCAGCTTTTTTCCACAGTCACGGCGGACACCCGGACAATCACGCCGATGGTCTATCTCTATATGCAGGTCTTCGGGGCGGGAAACAGCGTCACGGAGCGGAATGCGGGTACCGGGGCCGCGGTGGGCGTATTGCTGAGCCTCGCGGTCATCCTTATCTTCCGGCTGGCGAACCGGCTTCTCAGAGACCGGGATCTGGAATTCTGAGAAAGCAAACTAGAAAAAAACGTAAGGGGCATAAGGGAAAAGCTCGAAGTGCGGAAGCCGCCGAGAGCGCGGTGGACCTCCGGGAGTATGAGACCTTGGAGCGAAAAAGGCATTGAAAACAGGATGGAAAATGCGGATTTTCACAAAAATCCGAGGAGGAAAGCTATGAAAAAGGCTGAGAAAATCTCATCGGGGCAGCTGCGCCTCTCCCGGGAGCTTAGGCTCCTTCCGGGCTACTTCATCGTTATCCTCTGGTGCGTCTTCACCTTCCTGCTCCTCGGCTGGGTCTTCCTCGCAAGCTTCTCTACAACGAAGGAGATCTTCTCGAATCATCTCCTGCAAAGCGGCTTTCATCTGGAGAACTTCCGAAAGGCCTGGGTGAACTCCGATGTCTCGACCATCTTCTTTAATTCGCTCTTCTACTCCCTCTCCTCCTGCGCCCTGCTGATTCTGATCGCCGCGCCGGCGGCCTACGCGCTCTCCCGCTTTGATTTCCCGGGAAATTCCATCATCCAGAGCGCATTCGCAGGCTCCATGGGGGTGCCCGTCGTCATGATCGTGCTGCCGCTTTTCTCTCTCGTGGCCGGACTGGATGTCCTAAACCACACGCTTTTAAACCGTCTGACCCTCATTTTCCTCTACACCGGCATCAATGTCCCCTATACCACGATCTTTCTGACGGCCTTTTTCGCGAATCTCTCCCGCTCCTTTGAGGAAGCTGCGTCGATCGACGGCTGTCCGATGGGAAAGGCCTTCTGGCTCATCATGCTCCCGATGGCACAGCCGGGCATCATCACCGTCACAATCTTTAACTTCGTAAATATCTGGAACGAATATTTCATCTCTCTGATCTTCGGAAATTCCGACAAGGTGAGGTCCGTCGCGGTCGGTCTCTACTCCATGATCAATTCCATGAAATACACCGGTGACTGGGCCGGCATGTTCGCCTCTGTCACCATCGTCTTCCTGCCGACGCTCCTCCTCTATCTCTTCCTCTCCGAGAGGATCATCGCCGGAGTGACGGGAGGCGGCATCAAGGGCTGAGGAAGAGATCGATCTCCTCCCCGTCCTCGCTCGGCCGCAGCTCCCGAAAGTGAAGAGGGGAAAAATCCTGCTCATCCCTCTTCCGGAAGGAATAGCGCCCTCTCTTGAGATAGAATCTGTTTGTCTTTCTGTCTCCCTCGATCTTCATCACCAGCAGTCTGTCCCCCGATTCCGAGATGAGGAGATAGTCCTCCTCCGGATCGCCGCTCTCCGAATGCAGTGAAATCATTTCATAGTCCCGCTTCTCGGAAAAAAGCTGCTGCCGGTAAAAATGATCGAATAAAAAGAATAAAAATCCCAGATTGACGCACACAAGGCCCAGGATAAAAAATGCGCTCCAAAGCGTTCGGACCACTCGGAAAAGGCCCTTCCCGAGCATTTGAATAATCCCGAGAAAGCCTCTCCCGATGCTTCGGATCCTTCCTTCCCGCCTTCCTCCTCTCATCTCAAAGGGAAGGCCTTCCCTCTCCGCGCTCTCCTTCCTCTCCCGCATGGAATCCTTTCTTATCCATGTGAAAAAATAAGAGAGATAGATCAGGGCACCCACAGCATACAAAAGAAGTTCCCATGTATTCCGGGATATCCCATCTGTCCAGGCGCTTATTTCCGATAGATACGGGATTTCTTCGAAAAATGAAGGGAGACTGCCCGCAAAAGAGGAAAGCCGGAGGGAAAAGCGATAGAGAAAAAAGCCTGAGGCAAGTCCTCCGATGAGAAAGAAGGCGAGGAAAGAGTCGCACTTCTCAACGAAAACACCAAAGCGCTCAAAAAAGCCGACGCTTCCTCTTCCCGGCCTTCCCTTTCCCCCGCTCCTTCGCTCAGCCCATAGCCTTCTCCAAAGATACGGACTCCCGAAAAGAAAGCTGAATAGGGAAAGGCACGCCGTAAATTCCATCACATAGCGAAGCCCCTCCTGATGCAGCAAAAGCTCTCTCGGGATCCCGTAGAATTTCTCCCCGTCCACGGCGCATTCATATCGGATCCATGCCCAGGCTATCGCTCCCGCGGCGCCAAAGAGGGCAATGATCTTCAGCGCGCTCTCCGAAAGAGAGCCGAGGAATCGGATGATTTCGTAAAAGCTCCTTCCGGAGGAATCCCGCCTCCCCCTTTCTCTATCCTTCTCCTCCCTCCCGATATGCTCAATCTGCACACCGTCCTTTCCGGGAATTTTGATTCCGATTCTGATCATTCCTCTCTCCTTTGGCAATGAAAGTCACGAAAAGGCGGAGCCGCCTCCTCTGCAAGGGATTATACAAGGAAAGGGCCGGATTGTGCAAAGAAAATCCGCCCTGCATTTCCTATACTCTTACTGTATGAGTCCCATGTTTTTCCGGCAGCTATCCTGCCGAGCGTCCGGTCCATAAAGGGGGCCGTCTGCCGCCCCGGCGTTTATCTGTAAATCGCTTATGCGTCGGAACGAGAGTGTCCTGCGGTGTATCCCAGGGCAGCGCATCTATGCTCATCCGGTTCAGATATGAAGTACAGCTTCTTGTATCGCACTGTCCGATGGAAGAACAGCGGGGCCGACCGCAAATCCCTATATTGAGGTGTATCGATCTATGAGAACAGAAATCACGAAAGATGTCCTGAGCCGCGCCGCCGCGGCCTTCCAGACCAAGGGAGAGCTTCGCTCCTGTGTCCCCTACGGAAGCGGTCACATCAACGATACCTTCCGCTTAGACTGTGAAATCCCCTATATCCTGCAGCGAATGAACCGGGATATTTTTCGGGATATCCCCGCCCTTATGCGAAATATCTCTCTCGTGACGAGCTTCCTCCGGGAAAAGATCCTAAGCCGCGGCGGAGACCCGGAGAGAGAGTGCCTGAATCTCATCCCGACAAAGGATGGGAAAAGCTTTTACCGGGACCCGGACGGGGAATGCTGGCGCGCCTATCTCTTTATCGAGCGGGCAAGCAGCTATAATCTCGTGCGCCGCCCCGAGGATTTCCGGGAGAGCGGGAGAGCATTCGGAAATTTCCAGCTCCTCCTCTCGGATTTTGATGCCTCCCTTCTCACAGAGACCATAGCGGATTTTCATGACACAAAAAAACGCTTCCTCCGCTTTCGGGAAGCGCTGACAGAAGATCCGCTCGGGCGCGCAAAAAGCTGCGAGAGAGAGATCCGCTTCGCGCTCTCCCGCGAGATGCTCGCGGACAGAGCGATGTCGGCTCTCCGGGAGGGCCGCCTCCCTCTCCGCGTCTGTCACAATGACACAAAGCTCAACAACATCATGATCGACGACGAGAGCGGAAAGGCCGTGTGCATCATAGACCTCGACACCGTGATGCCCGGCCTCTCCCTCTTCGACTTCGGGGACTCCATCCGCTTCGGGGCGAGTACCGCGGAGGAGGACGAGCGGGATCTCTCAAAGGTTCACTTCTCCCTGCCGCTCTATGAGCTCTATCGGGAGGGCTATCTCGAGGGCTCCGGGGGAAGCCTCACGGAGGAGGAGATCCGGATGCTCCCGGAGAGCGCGCGCCTGATGACGCTCGAGTGTGGCGTGCGCTTCCTCACGGACTATCTCAGCGGCGATCATTACTTCCATACAAGCCGGCCCGGCCACAATCTGGACCGCGCAAGGACCCAGTTCCGGCTTTTGGAGGAGATGGAGGAAAGTCTGTCTCTCCTCTCCTGATCCGCCTATGCGCGCTCTGCCCCGATTCCTTCCGCTTGCAGCGCTCTCTTTGGGGCAGGGCGCTGCGGCATCTACATCGTCCAAAGAAGAAGTCTGTTCCGGATCTTTTCAAAGATCTGCATGATGATGACCAGGATGACGATCATAAAGATGAAGCCGGCCCAGGTCTTGTCATAGAGTCCGAGCATCGCATTTTGCCGGACATAGTAGCCCATGCCGTACTCCGCGCCGTACATCTCCGCATAGACCAGCATGACGAAGGTCCCGCTCAGAGAATTCACGAAGCCGGAGATGATGGACGGGCTCGCGGCGGGAAGCATGACCCGGAAGAGCTTCCGAAAGCCGTGGAGCTCCAATGTCTCCGCCTTGTCCAGATAGCGCCTGTCAATCGTCATGATGCCGGTGATCGTGCCGAACACCGTCGCCCAGACGCTCTCGTAGACGATGAGAAAGAGGGACGCCGTCCGGAAATTCGGCGCGAGCAAAAGCGCAAAGGGCGAGAGAAGGATGGAGGGGACGACACTGATCGTGTAGAGCACCGGATGCAGCGCATCCCGGAGCCCGCGGTTCATCCCCATGATCACTCCGATCAAAAGCGCGAGTGCGAGAGAGATCACGATGGCCGGAACCAGGATCGAGAGAGACGCGATCAGATTCAGAAGCATGATATAGCGGTCTCCGGCAAAGGCCTTGCAGATCGCCTGCGTCGTCGGGAAGAGAAAGGCATTGATCAGGTGATTATTTGCGACATAGGCATAGAGTCCGATCAGAAAAAGATATACCAAAATCGTGATCCAGTACCTCTTAAAAAAGCGCGCTATGGTCTTTCCCGCTCCGTTCATTTTCCGCCTCCCCTTTCCGCTCCAGTCTCCGCTTTCAACAGTCCTCTCTACGCGTTATGCTCCGTATAAAATTCCTGCATTTCCCGATAGAAGTCCGGATTCTCTTCGCCGTAGTCCTTCTCTGCCTCGTCCAGCGCCTCCTTATAAAGCTTCCGCTGGATATGATCCTCCACATTGACATTCTTCCAATTCTCATTCAGAAATCCCGTGTTTCCAAGGATATCCCGGGCCCTGTCCACCTCGTGCTTCAGAGGATCCGCGCTCGGGAAGAAATGCTCGATCCATATAGGCCGACAGATACTCTTCCGGAACATTCATGCGCTTTGAGACAATCTTCCTGCACTCCTCCGATTATTCCCCGATATGCTGCTCCACGTCCTGATTGATCTGACGAATCAGCTCGTTTCGCATGGAAATGATCTCCGGGTCCACAAACTGCGTCTCCCTCTTCGCCCTTTTCTCCTCCGGAATCCTGAGCTCATAGATGATGCGGCTCGGCCTCTGTCCGAGGACGATAATGTGATCCGCGAGCAGGATCGCCTCATCCACATCGTGTGTGACAAAGAATACCGTCTTCTTCCGGCTCTTTTCCCCGCTCTCCCAGAGCTCCAGCACGAGGTCCTGGAGCTTTGCCCTGGTCACGGCATCCAGCGCTCCGAAAGGCTCATCCATGAGAAGGATGGGAGGATCAATCGCAAAGGCCTGCGCGATCGCGCAGCGCTGCTTCATCCCGCCGGAGAGGCTCTTTGGAAGCTTCGAATAAATCTCTCTCTGAAGTCCCACCTTCTCCAGCATGGAAAGCGCAAGCGCCTTCTTCTCCGCCTTCGTCATCTCGGGAAAGCGCTGCCTCAGGGCGAGAACGATATTCTCCCCCGCGCTCATCCATGGGAAAAGCCCATAGTCCTGAAATACCATGCCGCGGGACAGGCTTGCTCCTCTGAGCTCCTCCCCGTCGATCCGTATGCTCCCTCCCGTCGGCTTCTCAAGCCCCGCGAGAAGCCGAAGCAGCGTGCTCTTTCCGCAGCCGGACTGTCCCAGGATACAGACGAATTCCCCCGCTTCGACCGAGGTTCCGATCTCATGGAGGATTTCCTGCTTGCTGTCCCGATAACAAAAGGAAAGCCGATCGATCTCTACACCATTCATATCTCTCCCTCCTCTATCTCTACCCAGGCGCCTCTGCGGGGACCGCCGGAATCCTGCGCCCCTGCCATGAAGGCAGCAGCGCATCACTTCGAATCCTCAAGGGCACAGGCTCAAAGCATCTCGATAAAGGCGGCGACGCGGGTATTGAGCTGTCCGATATCGCTCTTTGAGTAATCCGTCTCCACATTCAAATAAGGGATCTGCTTCTCCCCCGTGACGAAGCTCCGGATCTTATTCGTCTCCACATTATAGGTGTGGCAGGCCTGAAGCGTCATCTCCAGGACGCCGTCCGCCCGGTACTCATCCACCATCTCCCCCAGTGTCCGGAAACGGTTCGGATTCGGGGACATGACGGAGCATCCGATAGCCAGGTAGCGACGGGAAATCGCCTCATAGATATCCTCCGCGCTCTCATCGACCTGGAGTCCCACCGACTTCTGTCCGCTGCAGTTTTCATATCCTACGACGACGCCCCCGTTCTCCTCGACGGCCTGGATCACCTTTTCCGTCGCGCCGCCGATCGGGCAGCCTGTGATGATGATCCTGGGACGTTTCTCGATATGCTTCCCCGCCGCGTAATCCTTTTCGATCTGTTCCCGGAGCGAATCGACCTCATCCGCCAGGGCACTGCGGTCGAACTTGAAGGTAGAGCCATAGAGAACCTTAAAGATATCATAGCCGTAGACTGGCGCCGGATCGTGCCGCATCACCTCGTAAAAATTCATCAGCGCGGCATTTGCCCTGTTGTTGATCCTGACCGCCTCCCGGACCTTCTCCTCTGTGATCTCGCACTGAAACTTCTCCGAAAGATAGTCCTTAAGGCGGAGGATCTCCTTTCGGTAAGCCTGCACGCCGTCCTCATCCTGATGGTTCGGAAGATGAAGGATGAAGACATCCTTGAACTCCCCCATAAGCTCATACATCTTCTTCTTTCCATCGCAGGTCGTCTCCCCAACCACTACATCGGAAAAATAAAAATAAGGGCACTTCTGCGTCTTGGCAAAGCCATAGCTCGACTTTATGAGAGGGCAGAGGTTCTTCGGAAGATCCTTCTCCGCATCCTGGATCGTCTCATCCGAGGTCGAGCAAAGGCTGACCGGAGCGGCCCCCGCCGCCATCGCAATCTCCTTCGGAAAGTAGGTGCAGTAGGAGCCGACGATCGGAATCCCCTTTTCCTTATATTCCCTGACGGTCAGAAAGGAATTCTTTCTCTGCTCCGCAAAGCCGTCGAAAACCGACGGCAGATCCTTGATCAGTTCCACTTCTCTCCTCCTGTTTCTATTTCTTTTTCTCCCGCATTTTCCAAAAAGTCTGTGCGGAAGCTCCTCCTGAAAAATATGTCCATTTCAAAATCCGCCGGCACCTCACGCTCTATCCAAGTCAGGATGCGGGCTAAATTTCAAAGCGGCGGGTCTCGTGTGCAAAAGCACCGGGAAAAATCAAAGTCACAGAGAATTTGTCAGCTTCGGCTCACAAAGCTCAGAAACTGTCTGAGCCGCTCATTCTCCGGATGATCCAGAATATCCTCCGGCTTCCCGTCCTCCATAATCGTGCCCCCGTCCATAAAGAGCACTCGGCTTGCGACCTCTCTGGCGAAGGGGATTTCGTGGGTCACAAGGATCATGGTCACTCCCTCCTCCGCGATCTCCTGTATCGTCTGGAGGACCTCCTTCACCCATTCCGGGTCCAGGGCCGAGGTCGGCTCATCAAAGAGCACGACACTCGGATTGACCGCGAGAGCCCGCGCGATTCCGACTCTCTGCTGCTGTCCCCCGGAAAGCTTCGAGGGGTAGAAATCCCTCCGGTCCAGCATCCCGACCTTTCGAAGAAGCGCCTCCGCCCTCTCCTTCGCCTCCTTCTTCGGGATATGCTGAACGAAGATCATCGCCTCCATGACATTTTCGATCGCCGTCTTATTCTTGAAGAGGTTAAACTGCTGAAAAACCATGGAAGAATTCTTCCGAAGCGCCTCCACCTCTTTTTTCGTATGACTTTCCGCGTCAACTCTGACTCCATTGACCGTGACGATTCCCCTTGTGGGAACGGTCAGGTAGTTCAAACAGCGAAGAAGCGTCGATTTTCCGGTTCCGGAGGGACCGATAATGGCGACGGCCTCCCCCTTATCCACCGAAAAGCTGATGTCCCGGAGCACCTCCGTCTTCCGGTCAAAGTCCTTATAGAGATGCTCTGCCCTGACGATTGTCTCTTCCGCCATCGCCCCTCCCCTCCGATTCCAATCCTCCCGGAAAAAGATATTTCCCGCGGAAGGATTCCACTCCGCTCCCCTCCGGAAAGGCGGCCTCCTCTCTCCTCCGGGAAACAGCCTGTATGCCCGATCAGCCTCTCATTCGACGGTATAGCCGAGCTCACTGTAGGGGATGATGTTCTGTGTCATATCCGAGTACATATATTTTTCGATGATCTTTGTGATCGTCCCGTCCTCCATGAGTCCGGCGAGAACGACATTGACCTCATCCCGGAGCTTCCTCCCCTCCTCCGTCCTCGGAAAATAATATGCGACATCATTTGCGTAGAGGCGCTCATCCAGAAAGCGAAGATCCTGCTTCGTGCCGTTCTCCCATTTATAGACCGCGGAATCCGTACTCGCAAAGGCATCCAGGCGGCCGAGCAGCACGTCCTGATAGCCGGCGGAGCCGTTATCTCCCTCATAGAGCGTGACCTCGAAGCCCTTTTCCTTCCCCATATCCTCGATGCTCTGCTGGGCGGCCTGTCCGTTCAGAACGCCGACCTTCTTTCCCTTTAAGTCATCAAAGCTCCGAATCTCGCTGTCCGGCTTCACGACGACGCACTGCGCATCGCCGTAGTAGGGATCGGATACCAGATACTTCTTCGTCCGTTCCGCGTTAACGGCATAGCAGTTCGCCGCGACGTCCGCTCTTCCGGCATCCAGCTGTCCAAAGGTCGCGCCGGATCCGGTCGCCTGCAGCTTCTCGATCTTCCAGCCCGTCTTTTCCCCGATCGCCTCCCAGATCTCTGCGTCGATGCCGGTCCACTTCCCGCTGTCATCGATCAGACTGTAGGGCTCTCCCGAGCCGCTGGTCACCACTCTCACGCTCCGATCCTTAGCGAGGCCGGAATCCGCCTTCTCCTGCTCTTTCGCAGAGCTCTCCTCCCCGCTTTTGGCCGTCCCGCTTCCCTCCGACGCTTTTCCGCTCTCCGCCGAGCTCCCGCCGGAGGAGGAGCCGCAGCCGCCGAGGAGCACTGCGAAGCCGAGAATCACTGCCGTCAAAAGTACCGCCCCTTTTCGTTTCACTGATCTTACCTCCTGTGTTTTCCCTGATCTTCCTGTATTGCCCGCTGTCTTCCGCATTCCGTATTGCCCGTCTTTCGCATTCTCTCCGCCCCGGAGCCGGCTTTAAAACGCCGCCGCGCAGCGCTTTTCGAGAAGCTTCCTCAGAAAGTCAAAGGCCGTGATGACGACCCAGTAGACCACCATAACCGCGCCGTAGATCTCAAAATATCGGTAGGTCCGGGAGCCCTCCGTGCGGGCGGCCCCCATGATATCCGGAACCCCCAGCATGAACGCCAGGGAGCTCGCCTTGATGAGATTGATGAAGTCGTTGAAGAGAGGCGGAAGCGCCACGCGGAGCGCCTGGGGGATGATGATGCGCCGCACGATCTGCAGATTCGACATGCCAAGTGACAGCGCCGCCTCGCGCTGCCCGTCATCCACCGAGAGAAGCGCCGCGCGGATGCTCTCTGACATGAAGGCCCCTACATTCAGACTCAGCACTAATGAGACCGCTGTGACCGGCGTCATATCTCTGACCAGAGCGGAGTAAACCGCGACGCCGAAGTAAAAGAAGTAGAGCTGCGCGACGATCGGGGTTCCCCGCATGAAGGAGACAAAGGCTCTCGCGGCGGGATAGAGAAGCGGAAGCCGGTAGTAAGCGATCACCGCGATGACCATACCGAGAAGAAGCGAGAAAAACGCGGCGATCAGAGCGATCTCCAGCGTGACCGGAGTCTTCGCAAAGACCTTGGGGAGGACCTCCAGAAAGTAATGAATATCAAACATGCTTCTCCTTTTTCCCGCGCTCAGTCTCGGGATACGGATGCCGTGAGTCAGATCTCTGTCCCCTTAGAACTTGCCGTTCCTCCCGCAGCCCGCAGAAGAGCGCGAGGCGAATCGGGGCGCCGATCATAGCGCCGATCACAGACAGAAGAAGGCCCGCAATAAAGAATCAGGCATTGTGCTCTGTATAGAAATCCTGCATCTTCTTATAGAATTCCGGATTCTCCGAGCCGTAATCCTTCTCCGCCTCGTCCAGAGCCTCCTTATAGAGCTCTGTCTGGATATGATCGTCCACCTTGATATTCTCCCAGCCCTCGCTCAGGAATCCGGTCTTCCCAAGAATATTCCAGCCTCTCTCCACCTCATGCTTCAGGGGATCCACGCTGATGCGGAAATGCTCATTATTCATATAGGAGTTCAGATAATCCTCGGTCACGTTCATGCGCTTCCCCAAAATTTTCTTGCACTCCTCCTTGTTCGCGTCGCTCGCCTCATAGTAGGCTTGTGCGCGAAGGAGGACCTTGATCACCTTTTTCATGGCATCCCGGTTTTCCTTGAGATACTTGTCCGTGACCACCATCCGGCAGCAGGAGTACCACGGCATAAGGTCGCTTAGATAAGCGGAAACCTTCAACTTCGGCTGCTGGGAGACCTCGAAGTTTCTGCTGCTTCCGACCACTGCATAGTCCACCTCTCCCTTGATGACGGCCGCCGTCATATCGCTGTAGTTCGGATAATGGACCCACTTCACATCCGTTTTCGGATCATAGCCCTTCTCCAGCAAAGGCCCCGCGATCGCATAGTTTGACGCATCCGACGCGACGGTTTTCCCAACCAGGCTCTCCACGCCCTTCCATTCCTCCGGATTATCCGTCCGGGTAATGATAGGCACGCAGCCGGTCGCCATATATCCCCCGATGATCTGCAAATTCTCTCCCGAGGCGATCGTCTGCAGAGGGCCGCTGGTCCCATAGTTTGAAAAGATGTCGATATCCCCGGCAAGAAGTGCCGTCGTCGCATCATTCGACGCATCAAAGGGCTTCTCTGTGATCTCTATCCCCTCTTCCTTGAGCCAGCCCTTGGCGAGAGCAAGCTCCAGAAAAGCATTTCCGCTGTTATCCCGTGCCCAGTTGATGCGAACCGTCTTCTGCGGCTCCTCCGCTTTGGCTTTCTCCGCCTCCGATCCGCCGCTCTCCGACACTCCCGCGCTTTCCGATACGCTACTGCTCTCTCCCGTGCCCTGTCCTGTCTTGCCACCGCAGGCTGCGAGTCCGAAAACAAGTCCCAGTACGAGAAGCCCCGCCAATCCTTTCTTCCTCATTGTCCTCTCCTTTAAGTTTAAGATAGAATTTCACCTTCCGGATTTTATCTCCCGCTTTTCTCCCGTCCCTCCCCGAAGAAGAAGCTTTCCCAGACGCCCGTTCAAAAGGAGCGACGCCAGAGCGCAGAATATGAGCTTATCCGTAAAATTTCCCCCAACCTCTCCCCAATAGGTCGCGCTGATCCTATCCCTTTCGGACTGCCAGAGGGCCATGATCAGGATATCCGTTCCGGAGCCCGTCAGCCCGCAGAAGAGCGCGAGGCGAATCAGGGCGCCGATCATAGCGCCGATCACAGACAGAAGAAGGCCCGCAATAAAGAATCAGGCATTGTGCTCTGTATAGAAATCCTGCATCTTCTTATAGAATTCCGGATTCTCCGAGCCGTAATCCTTCTCCGCCTCGTCCAGAGCCTCCTTATAGAGCTCTGTCTGGATATGATCGTCCACCTTGATATTCTCCCAGCCCTCGCTCAGGAATCCGGTCTTCCCAAGAATATTCCAGCCTCTCTCCACCTCATGCTTCAGGGGATCCACGCTGATGCGGAAGTGCTCATTGTTCATATAGGAGTTCAGATAATCCTCGGTCACATTCATGCGCTTCCCCAGGATCTTCTTGCACTCCTCCTTATTCGCGTCGCTCGCCTCATAGTAGGCCTGCGCACGGAGAAGAGTCTTAATGACCTTTTTCATGGTATCCCAGTTTTCCTTGAGGTATTTATCCGTGACCACCATCCGGCAGCAGGAGTACCAGGGCATTAAGTCGCTTCGATAGGAGACGATCTTCAGCTTCGGCTGCTGAGAAATCTCGAAGTTTCTGCTGGTGCCGACCACCGCATAGTCCGCCTCTCCCTTGATGACGGCCGCCGTCATATCGCTGTAGTTCGGGTAATGCACCCACTTCACATCCGTTTTCGGATCATAGCCCTTCTCCAGCAAAGTCCCAGCGATCGTATAGTCCGAGGCGTCCGCCGCGACGGTTTTCCCAACCAGGCTCTCCACGCCCTTCCATTCCTCCGGATTGTCCGTGCGGGTAATAATGGGCATGCAGCCGGTCGCCATATATCCGCCGATGATCTGCAGATTCTCTCCGGAGGCAATCGTCTGCAGAGGACCGTTGGTCCCATAGTTTGAAAAGATGTCGATATCCCCGGCAAGAAGTGCTGTCGTCGCATCATTCGACGCATCAAAGGGCTTCTCCGTGATCTCTATCCCCTCTTCCTTGAGCCAGCCCTTATCGATGGCAAGCTCCAGAAAGGTATTTCCGCTGTTGTCCCTCGCCCAGTTAATGCGAACCGTCTTCTGCGGCTCCTCCGCCTTGGCTTTCTCCGCCTCCGATCCGCCGCTCTCCGACGCTCCCGCGCTTTCCGAGGCGCTGCTGCTTCCCCCGCTCTCTCCCGTCTTTCCTCCACAGGCCGCGAGTCCGAAAACAAGTCCCAGCACAAGTCCCAATGCAAGAAACCCCGCCAAACTTTTCCTCATCATTTTCATCTCCTTTTTAATTAAGATAGAATTTCACCTTCCGGATTTTATCTCCCGCTTTTCTCCCCTCTCTCCCTGGAGGAGGAGCCTTCCCAGGCGCCCGTTCAAAAGGAGCGAGACAAGGACGGAGGAGACAAGCTTATCCGCGAAATTTCCCGCGACCGCTCCCCAATAGGTCGCGCTGATCATATCCTTTCCGGACTGCCGGAGGGCCATGATCAGGATATCCGTTCCGGAGCCCGTCAACCCGCCGAAGAGCGCGAGACGAATCGGGGCGCCGATCATAGGGCAGATCACAGACAGAAGGAGTCCCGCAACGACAGCGGTAGGAAGAGGAAAGCGCCCATGACTGAACTTCCGACAAAGCGACACGGTGACTGCGACCGCCGCACTGACAAGAGCAAATGGTATCGCCGCAGCTCCCCCCACAACTCCCATGAGGAGATTGGTGCTCACACCGGTCAAAATCCCATAGCCCATGCCATAAGCCGCCGAGATAAAAATCGTCCCCAGCGTATCCAGGAAGAGGAGAGGGATCTTCATCGCCGAAACGGCCTCCCCCAATACAACATTGATCACGACCGCCATGGCGCATAAGACCAAAATCCTGGTTTTCTCAGCTCTCATCTCTTTTCCCCCTAAGAAAATCGTCCAGCCTCTTTCTGAAATCCCTCTCCTCTCCCTCCGCATACCAGACGGGAAGTTCTATGAAATCCGTGCTCAGATGAAGCTCGCGCAGCCGCTCAAAAAGAAGCTCCATAAAGACCCCTCTTCTCTCACTCAGCGCGCAGTTCGGGCTTTCCCGGACCGCGATCACCCCCCGGAAGCGGTATCCCTTTCTGCTGCAAATTGAAAGCTCCTTCAGCACCGGCTCCAGAAGGCGGATACAGTGCTCCCTGTACCCGGAAAGACGGGCATAGTCTTCATAGCTCATGGGAGGCCTGTCCGGCCCCAGAAAGAGCAGCTCCGGGCAGGGAAGCTGTATCACACCATACCCGCTTTTCATAAGATCCGCCGCAAAGGGGAAAGCGCCTCTCGCCCTCTCCCAGCCTCTCAGGACCGCATTCTGATTCAGAATGCAATGGCATACGAGTATCAGCCTTTTCCCCGGAAAACCCATAATTCCCCTCGGCAAAGCAGAAAAATTTCAGAGCCGATCAGCGAAATAAACCATAAATCTCGACTCTGTAAGTGAAATACGATGATCATAAATCAGTTCGGCATCTCAAGCAACGTTTTGCCGCTATATATACAAAGAAACTAGAAATCCTGGAATCTATTCCGTTTCCCTATCATTCTTGGTCATCCTTGAAATCGTAATAGTTTCTCGATGAATCGCTGAAAAGTATAAGTTCGAGTATGATCTGAATCACATCCTGTCGATGCTGCTCTTCTCCAGGATTATTTATCCGGGATCCAAGAGATCTTCTCTTGAACTTTCACAAAAGTTTCTCGAAAAGCCAGTCTGCAAGCTTCATCACGTTTACCGGGCGCTGGAGATCCTCGCGAAAGAGAACGACTTTTCCGGGCCCAGCTTTATAAGAATTCCGAAATGGTGCTGGATCGGCACAAGAGAGTCCTTTACTATGACTGCGCCAACTATTACTTCGAGATTGAAGAAGCAGATGATTTCAGAAAATATGGCCATTCCAAGGAAAACCGGCCGAACCCGATTGCCCAGATGGGTCTGTTTATGGATGCGGATGGATGGCATCTTATCGGAGACAAAAGAGAGTATAAGCTCAGTGAATTAGATGAGGGTGAGAACTACGAGAAGGCCTTCTATAAAGACCGATGGATCAATGAGGATGGCCTCGAGCAGCATCTCGTCGTTACCTTCTCCTTTCAATACCGGGACTATATGAGAAAGATACGCAGCCGGCAGCTTGAACGAGCCAAAAAACTTGTTGACAACCCCTCTTTTCTGAATGGTGTAAATTCAAAAATTGAAAAGAGCCAGCGGCTCGTCCTTCAGGTATAATGTAAATCACCACAATCAACATAATACCGAGGAAGGACGAACCGATGGCTCAACTCAATATTACATTAAATCAGGATGAAATTCTACAGTTACTTTTGGCAGATCGCGAGGAAGCATTCCGAAAGCTACTTTAAAGAACCCTCTATGACATCTTAAAAGTAGACTCTCAGGAACAACTACAGGCAGCTCCTTATGAGCGGTCTGACGGCCGTTTGGACAGTCGCAACAGACTTCGTGCCAGAGAGCTTAAGACACGGATTGGAAGAATTACACTTGCGGTTCCGAGACACCGTAACGTTCCATTTAAGACTCTGATTTTTGATAACTATTCTAGAAGCGAAGCGGCTTTGGTGGCTGCGATGGCAGAGATGGTGGTGAATGGAGTATCTACCCGCAAAGTAAGCAGAGTCATCGAGAGCCTCTGCGGAACGAGTGTATCTAAATCTTCTGTCTCAGAGATCTGTAAAAATCCAGACAAAGAAGTTGAAGCTTTTAGAAATCGTCCGCTGGAGGGACATTATCCATTTCTGACCGTTGACGCGACATATTTCAAGGTTCGCGAAAATAATCGCGTCATCTCAAAAGCACTGATGATTGTTTACGGAGCAAATGAGCAGGGACACCGCGAGGTTATCGGTTTCGCCACCTATAGAAACGAGTCAAAAGACACCTGGCGGGACTTCCTGAAAAGCCTGAAAAAGCGCGGACTCAAAGGCGTACTCATGATTACCTCTGATGCACACGAAGGCATTATCCATGCAATCGGCGAGGTCTTTCCCACTGTGCCTTGGCAGAGGTGCCAGTTTCGCTTTTCTCGAAATATCGCAGACAAAACGCCGAAAAAGTATCAGACGGGAATCCGTGCTGAATTGCAGGAAATGTTTGTCTGCAACACTCTGAAAGAAGCCAGAAACAGAAAGAATCAGATTATTCAGGAGTATCAGGATGTAGCTGAAATAGCAATGTTCTGCCTTGATGAGGGGTTTGAAAGTGCCATGACGGTCATGATGCTGCCGCGAGGAATGCAACGATTCTTCCGTACTTCGAATGCTGTCGAACGACTCAATAAAGAGCTGAAACGCCGTTCACAGGTGATAGGAATCTTTCCGAACGAGGAGTCTCTCATCCGATTGAGGGGTTCCGTTCTGATAGAGCAGAACAGTCTGAGTCAATCGGGGAAGATTATCTTCAAAAAGGAGTCCTATGAGGCTTTGTTGACTTCAGATGTCCAAGAGAAGCTTTTGATTATTGCAAAGGAACAGGCGTCTATACTGGTTGCCTGATGCGACTTATGCCTGAAGGTAATTTACACACAAATATGGACTTGACCTAAAAAACAGTTATAATATAATAAAAAAAATCAGATTGATACGAAAGAAAAGCTTTGAGCAAGTCCTAAGAAACGAAGAAAAAAGTATCCCTTCCACTGGTTGCGAAGAGTATATGTACAAAAATATCTTTAACTCCTGTATGAATGGAGTTTTATCGATGAAAGAAAACGGAGATTTGTTTGTATGTCCTAAAATAGTTGAAACTTATCTTGGCAATTTAAGCAATTTAAAGGCAGCTCTGCGAGCTGATAACGTCAATAGGTTCTGGGAACTTACGAAGAAGAAAATCGAAACGTGTAGAGATTGTTCGCTTAATGCTACATGTCTTGATTGTCGATATTTAGCTTTTTTTCTGTATAGAGACTTATATAGAATGTATCCTTGTATGAAAACCACATTGCAAAAATAATGGCGGAGGATGAGGTTATGGAATTATTAAGGTTCGATCGAGTTAATAAAGACATCGGAGGAAGAAAGATTCTTGACAATATTAACTTTACGATATCTGAGAAAGAAATCATAGGTCTGATTGGCCCAAATGGAGCGGGGAAGACAACGACTATGAGACTTATCGCAGGCATCTATAGACCAACTTCGGGGTATATCAGTAAAACATACAGAGAAATTGGTGTTGTTTTAGATCGAGACGGAATATCTGATAATCTGACTATGAGAGAGCAGCTGAATTATGTTTCATTATTGAAAACGGGAAAGATGATAACGGATGAAAAGTTCAAAGATATTGAAAAAATTGTTGGTTTAGAAGGAGGGGCAAAACAGATCAGAAAATTTTCCAAAGGGATGAAGAGGAGACTTTCAATAGGATGTCTGCTGGTTTCCAGGCCGGATTTAATAATTTTAGATGAGCCCTTCATCGGATTAGATCCACGGGGCCAAGAAGGTATGCAAAGCTTACTTAAAGAGTTGTCAAAAGGTTCTTCATTATTGATTTCCTCTCACAACTTGGAACTGTTGGAAACTGTGATCAATAAAGTAATTCTTATAAACAACACTATTCTTCTTGAGAAAAGGATTATTGATGGTGAATCGCTGAAGTCGATGTATTTCGATGCATTTAGAGATAATCATATTGTGGAGGAATAAAGCAAAGTGTCTAATTTTATCAGGGCAACATTTTTCAAAGAAATGCGGATTTTGAAAAATAAAATCCGAACATTCATTTTCTCAACAGCTATTTTTTTTGTTTTCATAACGGGAATGACTCTCTTTATGAATCGAGATCAGAAATTCAATATCGCAAATGGAATAGTATATATACAGCTCTACATGAGCATTGTTGGTTTCCTTTTTTCAATGAATTTTTGGTCGGAAAAAGTCACGGGTACGCTTGAGTATACTTTATCGAATGGAATTCGACTTCGCTCTTTTGTAATTTGCAAGATCGCATTCAATCTTATCGTCGGATTATGTACTTCATTATGCAGTTGGATCATATTAATGGCCTTGTTCAGACACGCTGATTATACCGGCGCTCTTACAGCGCTTTTCGTTTATATGGCTATCGCATTTCCATATGGAATTATAAATGGCATTGCCATGACTTGCTATAGGAAAGGAATTGCCTCGATATTTCAATATATCAGCCTCGCAATGATTTTTTCTTCAATCGTATCCGTGAAATTTATTGCAAATAATTTGAACAATGCTTATTTTATTTATACCACAGTTGTTATCGTGATTGCCTTATGGGTAATCAGTGCAGTAATGCTCTTCTCTTCAAATGAGGAAAAAGCAATATTAGCAGAGATAGAATAGCAAAATAGTGTTGTATCATGGCTTTGCATTTAAGACACTATTGGGGCATCTCTTAATGAATCCGATATGCGAGAGATCCGTTCGTAAAATCAAGGACAGCTTAGGAATAAAGGTCATGGAAGGGCACGGTGTCCGGCAGAAGATGGAAGGAGATCCGCTTCCATTCCTCTGCCTCTCCCTGTGTATGAAGCCGGATGATGCGATCGGCAATGGACAGAGAGTCCGCCATACTGATCGTCGGAATAATCAGTGCAATCCCGTTTTGTAAAAGCATTCTCTGTAATTCCCAGATTCTTTCTCTCTGCGCAAGTCCCGCATTTTTAAAGGGCTGTATGCAGAAAACGAACTTGGGCCTTTGCAGGAGAATCCGATGGTAGACAAGAGCATATTTTTCTCTCTTTGTGAGCTCTCCCGCCGCTTTCAAAACAACCGCCTTCCCGAAAAGCTCCTCCTGCTCCCTCCGTATTCTATCCCGCATCCTTCTCCGCTTTATGGGATTTCCCGAGGCGAATTCCATGGTAAAGCAGAGATTCTCCATAAAGCTAAGTTCAGGGAAGAGCATGCTCTTATCCGCCTGCTCCCAGATGACCGCGCACTCCCTGTCTCTCCCCGGGCAGATCCTGCGTCCGTCGAGCAGAAAATCCGCCTCTCTCTTTCTTCCCTCCCCCGTCAGGCAGTCCGAAAAATCTCTATAATCCGCTGAATCCAGGAATTGTAAGACCAGGCATTCTCCCTCTCGGATCGTAAATTCGAAGCCCTGTCTCTCCGTCTTTCCGAGATAGCGCACGCAAAAAGCCGTCATTTTATCCCAAAGCTTCCTGTCTTTTAAATAAAAGTTGATCTGCTTCCGATAATTTTTCGATATGGCGGAGGCGATCTCTTCTCCTTCTCTTTGGTCTTTTGCGATCTTCATGATCTGCCCGTCCTTCAGGAAGGCCGTTCGATCGCAGATCATCTTGAGCTCCTCATAATGCGGGCTGATCAAAAGAAAGCTGATTCCCCTCTCCCTGTAATATCTTATGATCTGATATAATTTTTTGAGCTCCTCCTCGCTGAGCACAGCTCCCAGCTCATTGAAAATCATAAGAGAGTGTCCCGCTGTGATGCCGCGGATGATTTCTACGATAATCCTCTCAAAGCTCCCCAGACTTTCCACGGACGAACGGGGATCGATCTCTAAAGAAAGCTCTTCAAAGATTCCCCCCAGTCTCTTTTCCAGAACGCGGTTTCGAATGATCCAATCCCGGAAGCCCCTTTGATAGACAAAGATATTGCTCAGCACCGACTGTCCCTCGATCAGGGAGCTCTCCTCTGAGATCAGACTAAGCTGCGGCGTTCTTTTTTTCGCTCCGCTCTCCTTCCATGAGTTAATGAGCTTTCCCCGGAAATAGATGTATCCATAGTAGATCGGATCATTTTCGAGTAAGAGCTTGAGAAGAGTCGCTATGCCAAAATGATTGATCGGGAGCAGTCCCATAATTTCCTCTTGCATGATGCAAAGATCAAAATTCTGCAAAACGGGATTGTCCTGCTCCAGATATGTCACTTTTTCCATGCGAAGAATTTCACATCTCAAGATTTCCGCTCCTCCCTGAATACAGCTGTCTTTTCTCGGAATTTTTCTCTGCTTCTCTCCGGATCAGGGGCAGAGTGATCTCCACATCCGTACCGATATCCTCCACAGAGAAAATATGCAGTCCATACTCTTCCCCGAAGAGAATATGAATACGCTGATTGACATTCGAAAGGGCAATCCCCCCTCTGCCCGTCCCGGTAATTCCGGCCGAGAGCTCCTCCCTGGCATCTCCCAGTCTTTTCCTGAGCCTCCTGAGATGCTCCTGATCCATTCCGGCCCCGTTATCGGAAACCGTGAGCAGGAGCCTTCTGTCCGTTCTCTCGATCCGAATCTCCGTGCAGCCCTGCTCCAGCTTCAGCTCCGTCCCATGGATAATGCTGTTCTCCAAAATCGGCTGCAGGCTCAGCTTGGGAATCATGCATTTCAGAAGAAAATCCCTATCCTCCTCGTCCATGAGAATCCTCATGAGAAGGCGATCCCCGAAGCGGTATTTCTGGATCTTGAAATAGGTACTGCAGTTCTCAAGCTCCTCCTCCAGCGTCACCAGATCCTCCGTATTGCTGATCGTGTATCGAAAGAAAGCGGCCAATGCCTCTGTCATCTCCGCCACCTTATCCAGCCCGGCGATCAGCGCCTCGCTGCGGATGCCGTCCAGAGTATTATAAAGAAAATGAGGGTTGATCTGATTTTGCAGAGCCTGGTACTGCGCCTGCCGTTTGCTCTGCTCCGAAAGCTCCGCGGAATTCAGGATCTCCGATACCAGCTCCAGCTCCCTTTTATTCATCGGTGTCAAAGCGGGCAGCTCCGCGCAAAGCTCCGTTAAAGCGGCATAGCCTCGGAGAACCCGCTCAAGCCTCTCCTCATAGAAGCGGTAAGGGCGGTAAATGCAAAGGAAAAAGAAAAGAGAGAGGAGCAATAGAAGAAAGAGCAGAAAGACAGCGCGAAAGCGAAAAAAGGATGCCTCTCCGGAGCAGAAGAAATCCGTCGCTATCACAATAAGGAATAGAGCAAGAACGATAAACAAGAAAAAAATGATCTTAAGAGAGATCGCTCTCTTCCCCCGCCTCTTCATAAGAGCTCCCGGCTTCCGACCGCAGAGGCTCGATAGACGCTCGGTCTCATCCCGGATGTCTCCTCAAAGATATGGGAAAAGTGCTTTGCGTCATTATATCCCACTCTCCGGCAGATTTCCGCCACGGAGAGGTTTGTCTCTCTCAAAAGTTCCTTCGCCTCATCCATCCGCACATTGATAAGATATCTGGCAAATCCGATTCCCATCTCCTTTTTAAAGAGATTACTGAAATAGGAGGGGGTCAGGCCCACGCTCTCACTGACACTCTCCAGAGTAATCTGCTCCTGAAAATGGATCCGGATGTATCTTCTTGCAAGGCGTACGGCATGATGCGCTTTTTCCTTCTCTGACGCCCCTTCCCTCTCGGTTTCCTCCTTCCTCTCCTCTTCCCCTCCGCCCCCGATCAGAAGCTTCAGCTTTTCCAAGACCTCATTCAGCTCCCGCCTTTGGATCGGCTTCAGCAGATAGGCGAAAACTCCCTCCTCGATCGCGGTCTTCGCATAATCGAAATCCGCATAGCCGCTGATAATGACCGTCTTTAAGGCGGGCGAAAGCTTTTTGGCCTCCCGGATCAGCTCAAGCCCCGTGAGACCGGGCATGCGGATATCCGTAATCAGAATATCCGGGGGACTCATCGCAATTTTTTCCAATGCGGCCGGCCCGTTTTCCGCTGTGCCGCTAAGCTCCATGCCGTGCCCTTTCCAGTCTCCCAGAATCTGAATCAGTTCACAGATTCTTTTCTCGTCATCGGCGATCAGCACCTTTATCATCTCATCTCCCGCATCATCCCATCCACCGCCACAGACAAAGCCGCATAGTCGCCGATCCGATCTCCCAGTTCCGCCGCTCTGATCCCGCAGATTCCGGCGGGACCACTCAGTGCCTCCTCCGATATCACTTTTCGCATCTCCTCCGAAAACAAGTCCTCACAGCGCTCATAGATGCTTCCGATCACTATGATATCCGGATTCAGAAGATCGATCAATATGGATAATCCTCTCCCCAGCATCAGAGCGGATCTTCGAAGCACAGAGCGCGCAAAGGGATCTCCCCGGCGCGCGGCCTTCGCAAGGAGCTTTGCGCTCAGCTCTTCCGCACGCAGCTCTCTTCCCTCCCACAGAAGCTTTTCTCCCCTCTGCCTCCTCTCCAAAAGAAGCGTCCTGGCCATTTCCGAAATTCCGCCGCCGGAGCAAAAGCCCTCGAAGGATCCCTCCTTTCCATATCCGACAGGCCCATACTCCGACATCCGGATATGTCCAATCTCTCCGGCCATGCCGCTGCTCCCCTCATAGAGACGTCCGTTCAGGATGAGGCCCGCGCCCATGCCGGTGCCAAAGGTGAGAAAGATCATATTATCCGCCCCTCTCCCCGCCCCGAATCTCCATTCCGCAAGGGCACAGGCATTGGCGTCATTCTGTAAGAAGGCGGGAAGTCGGAAATGCTTCGTCATGATTTCGCATATCGCGATCTGATCCCAGCCCGGGAGATTCGGCGGGGACAGAATGATCCCGGCTCCGCTGTCAAGAGGTCCTCCGCAGCTGATTCCGACAGCGCACGGTCTCTGTCCCCCAAAGGACGAAAGCATCTCCTCCGAAAGCCCGATCAGTGCCTCTATGCACTCTCCTGCCGTCCTCCTCCCCGCTTCCGTCTCTATCGCCTCGCGCTTTAAAAGCTCGATTTCCGCTCCCTGCTCTCTTCCAAAGACCACAGCGGACTTGCTGCCGCCGATGTCAAGCCCCATATAAAGTCTTTCCATCTCTCCCCCCATATCCGCTGATGAAATCAGGATAATAAGCGCACTCCCAAAGGTGCGAAACGCCGCCGCTATGCTTAAGGAACGCGGGAAAAGCTAAGCGTGAATCCGCGAATCCCTATGCCTCATCCCGAAAACTGATCGACATTAAAATCATAAGATAAGCAGTGTTTCCTTCTTCGAAAGCAAAAGCAGCTTTGAAAAAACAGGGCAGCTTCCCGGAAGCGGCCCCGTCTCTTCGATGATTTCACGGCACTGCGGCAGAACTCCGCGGCCGATGCTGTTTCGTCACTGCCGAAATCCACTCTATTGGATATTGCTCTTATCCAGCACAGAGACTCCGGTATCCGTGACCTTCCCTCCCAGTGTCTTTCCGTTCAGAATCTCTACGCAGGCATCCACGCCGAGGCTTCCCATCTTATCGGGATTCTGCGCCATGGTGCAGAGCAGATAGCCGTCCTGTACGAGTCCCTTGATCGTATCCGACTTATCAAAGCCCACACCGACGATATCCGAATTCCCGGACGCCTTGATCGCATTCCCGGCACCGGCCGTAGAGCCCTCATTGGCGCCGAAGATTCCGACGACTCCCTGCGTAATATAATTTTCCGCGATGCTCTGTGCCTTTGCGGCATCACCGTCACAATACTGCGTCTCCAGGAGCTTGAACTTTGTCCCCTCGAAGGCCTCCCGGAAGCCCGCATCGCGGTCCACCGTCGACTGAGTAGAGGCATTCGTGCTGATGATTCCGATATCACCGCTCTCGATCCCCTTCGCCTTCAAGGCCTTCAGCATCTCCTCTCCCGCGCTTTTTCCCCCTTCCTTGTTATTGGTCGAAAAGCTCGCCTCCGCATCCACATTGGCCGGAGAATCGACATAGACCAGCTTAATCCCCTTGTCGATCGCCTCCTTCAGAGAACCGGAGATCGCGTCCGGCCCATTCGCGGCGATCATGATCGCATCATAGCCGCCGGCCACCGCATTGTTCACGCATTCAATCTGCTTCGAATCATCCTTGGTGTCCGGGGACATGAAATCCACCGTCACGCCGTCCCTCTTCGCCGCCTCCTGCGCTCCCTTATTGAGGTTGACCCAGTGCTGGTCGATGGAATCCATGGTGATCAGGGCAATCTTATAGGGCTTGTCCGCCTTGACCGCCTCCGCATCTGCCCCGTCCGCAGAGGATCCCTCCTCCTTCCCCGTATCCGCAGGAGCAGAGCTCTCCTCGGTTTTAGGGCTGCTCTCTGCCTGCTCTGTCCCCTTCATCCCCGCAGGCGAGCATCCGGACAGGAGCGCTGCCGCGATCACTGCGCTGCTAAGAAATACCGCCAAAGCTTTTTTCATGATTTTTCCTCCCTAAGCATAAACTTCTATCCTACCCCGGCCTAAAGGCCGCTGCTTCCTCTTCTGAAATATATAATGATTCCTCTTCCCCCGCGTATGCCAAAGGGAAGAGAGGCTCTCCGTCATGCCGCTTCACAGTCCTCATTGACTTACGGGACGGCGCTTTCCATAGCGCACAAGCACATCCGTGAGAACAGCCAGTACGACAATCACTCCGATGACGATCCGCTGAATCCCAACCTGCGCTCCCACCATATTGAGTCCGTTTTCCAGAGTCTGCCAGAGAGCGGCTCCCGCGAAGGTTCCAAGAAGAAGCCCTGATCCCCCAAGCGGTGATACGCCTCCGATGACTCCCGCCGCGACGCCGTACATCTCGTACATATTTCCGGCTTCCATATTGCCCATTCCGGCCTGTGCGCAGAGGATATAGCCCACGATTACCGCACAGAATGCGCTGATCAGATAGGCCTTAATCGTAGTCGCCACGATATCCACTCCCGAGAGCCTCGCCGCGTCCGCATTGGAGCCGATCGCGTAGATATGTCTTCCGACCCGGGTTTTCCCCAGAAGAAAATAGAAGATGAGGAAAAGGAGGAGCGCGATCCAGAAGGTATTATAGATTCCGAGCGTTTTTCCATAGTAGAAAAAGCCCTGAAAGCGGTCCCCCTCCCCCTTTCCGAGAACGGCCGCGATATTATCTGTATTGCGGTTTCCGTTTACCAGATAGCCGATCCCTCGCGCAACAAACATGGTGCCGAGCGTGGCGATAAACGGAGGTAGCTTGAACTTCCCCACCAAAATACCGTTCAGAAGTCCGATCAAAAGCCCGAGGCAGAGAGTCAGAAGAAGCGCCGGAATCAGAGGGACTCCCCTCGTCATGAGCGTCGCGCTCATCATTGCGCTCATTCCCACCACTGATCCGATGGAGAGGTCGATATTTCCCGTAATCATGACGACACTCTGTCCCAATCCGATCAAAAGGTATTTCGACATGGAGCGGAGCAGATTCAGGATGTTCTGAAGGGACAGAACCTTTGGATTGATCAGGCCAAACACGATATATATGATGATGAGGCCCGCAAATGCCGTCAGAGCTCCCCCCATTCCCCGGATCTCCAGAAGCCTTTTGAGCGCGTTCTTCTTCTCTTTCATATCCTCTCTCCATTTCCCGCAAGGCTCTGTGCCTCTCTCATATTTTCTTCTCAAAGGCCGTCGCAAGCTTCAAAATCTCGCTCTGACTCGCCTCCGCCGCGCTGAGCTCTCCGGTGATCCGCCCGTCGCAGATCACGAGAATCCGATCCGCAAGTCCCAAAAGCTCCGGCATCTCCGAGGATACAAAGAGAACCCCGATCCCCTGCTTTTTCAGGCGATTCATCAGCTGATAGATTTCTACCTTTGCCCCCACATCGATCCCGCGCGTGGGCTCATCAAAGATCATAAGCCTTGAATTTCTGAGCAGCCATTTCCCGACCACGATCTTTTGCTGGTTTCCCCCGGACAAAAGTCCAGCCTCTGTCTCCATCCCTGGTGCTTTAATCTTCAGATTCTCGATCGCTTCCCGGCAAAGCGCACGTTCCTTTCTGGAATCGATCACGCCGCATCCCCGGCAGATCCTGTCCAGATTCGGAAGCGCCAGATTCTGCCGGATGGAGAGCCTCGTGCAAAGTCCGTCCTTTCTCCGATCCTCCGGAGCCAGTACGATTCCCGCCCGGATGGCATCTCCGGGCTTTTCTATCTTAATTTCCCTCTCATCCAGATAAAACGATCCGCTCTCCCGGGGATCCGCACCGAAAATCGCCCGCGTAAGCTCTGTCCTCCCGGCCCCCATGAGTCCCGCAATCCCGACAATTTCCCCCTCATAGAGAGAAAAGCCGATATTTCTTACCTTTCTCCCGGCATTGAGATTCTTCACTTCGAAAATCTTCCTGCCCTTAGGGCAGTCTATTCTCGGATACTGCTCTTTGATCTCTCTTCCCACCATGAGCGAGATGATATGATCCATGCTGTATTCCGAAAAGCTTCCGGAGGAGACCATCCTCCCATCCCTCATGATGCTGACTCGATCCGCGATGTGGGAGAGCTCGTCCAGTCTGTGGGAAATATAGACGATCCCATGTCCCTGCTCCTTCAGCCTTCGAATGATCCGAAATAATTCCTCGATCTCCCGGCTGCTCAGCGCCGAGGTAGGCTCATCCATGATCAAAATCCTGGCCTGGACGGAAAGAGCCTTCGCGATTTCCACCATCTGCTGCCGGGAAACCTGCAGCTCACCCGCAATCCTGTCCGCCGGGACAGAGATCCCAAGCTCCTCCAGATATTTCTCCGCCTCGCGGTTCATCTCCGCATTGTCCAGAAAGATCCCATGTCTTCGCTCCCTGCCAAGGAAGATATTTTCCGCCACTGTCAGCTGATTGCAGAGATTCATCTCCTGATGGATGATCGCCACTCCCGCTTCCCGCGCGGATTTCGGGGAGAGATCGCCGTAATTTTTCCCGAGGATACAAAGCTCCCCGGCGTCTCTCCCGTGGATCCCGCTGAGAACCTTCATGAGCGTCGATTTGCCCGCCCCATTCTCCCCCAGAAGGGCCATGACCTCTCCCGCTTCCAGCTCGAAGTCCACCTGATCCAGGGCGAGAACTCCGGGAAAGGTCTTCGTGATCCCCTTCATTGAAACAAGCTTCTCCATCACTCTGCTCTCCCCATGGAAAACCGAAATAATCCCCAAAATACTATCGTATATCCACGAATTTATGATCTCTATTTCAATTATAATCCGATAAGCGGGGAGGCATAGTCCGGAAAACTTATTATTTCCGGTGAAATTTTTGCGATATTTTCTCCGGCACAAAAATAAAAAGACGGCGTCCCCAGTAGATTCAGAGACGCCGCTTATTCCAAAACTCCAGACTGCTTTCCAAAGGAAGGAAGCTCCAGGCTGCTTTCCCAAAAGCATGCCTTGCCATGCTGCCCGCATGAGCAATGAAACTTTCGCATTAAAAAGAGCGCGAGACGGGAATCGAACCCGCGACCTTCTCCTTGGCAAGGAGACGTAGTACCACTCTACTACTCGCGCATACTCAAAAGCAAAAGCTTTTCTGAGAATGCCCAGAACCGGAATCGAACCAGTGACACGAGGATTTTCAGTCCTCTGCTCTACCGACTGAGCTATCTGGGCAAGAGCGGGTGATGGGAATCGAACCCACGTATTCAGCTTGGAAGGCTGACATTCTACCGTTGAACTACACCCGCGTTTCGCGCCCTAAGTCCCAAGGGCACGAACGATATTCTATAAGATATCCAGGCTTTTGTCAAGGCGAAATCTCCGGAATTTGGCGAGCGAATTTGCGGCTGAAGGTATTCTCTGGGATTCCCGCTTCCCTTGCTGCCTTTACCTGACCGATTGATATGTTCATATCCCAAGTGTATTTCATTTAGGGCATCACGATATCCGGCAATCTCTGCCTCGTTGTGATTGAGTGGTGCACTGTTCTGATTCACGATTTCTGCGATACGCTCATCACTGGTCACAATCCCTTCAATAGCATTGGAACTCTTAACGGACTGCACTTTTGCAATAGCCTCCAATTCCGTGAATACACAGATATGTTCCTCTTTTCGAACACTTGCCATGGTTTTCAGGGAAGCAATGCTTGCCGTAATATTCATGAGCTTTGCAGGCAATAGTCCGTTATTAAGAAAAGAATAATCAAATCTTTTCATTAGAGGCCCCCTATCTGCACATAATTATACCTTCTTATATGCAGATAATTCTTGGTCTTATGCAGATACAGTGAAACTTGAAACACACCTGTTTTTGGGAAAGACCGCGCTTTATTGCGGTGTGCTTCCCGTTTCCCGTCAGGGATTCTACTGCTTCTTAAAGCGCCGGGATGATCCCGGGAAATAAGTCCGATTCCTCGGAGCACCTTTGCTGTCGCTGATGTAAAATACAGAGAACTACAGGGTTTTATTGAAGTGTAGTATAGTTTTAGACCAGCTTTCCTTTACCTCATCATGAAGACTTTTAAGATCCTTTAAGCCATATCGCAGGTTGGGTTGATAACTTATCGTGTTCATGTGTCCTAAATGAGTTGTAAAATATATCGAACAATTTTCTGCAGGAATAGTCTTTGCAATTTGAATGGCCGAATCTTTGCTGTCCCAAACTTCGTCTTTCGTGGATGCAATCAAGAGAATGTTTGTGCCAGAATCATGGACATCTATTAAACTATCCGGAGCTTTAGCCGGATGCTGTGGAAGAACTTTTGATTGCAGCAGTTTTAAAATACTAAATTTTGTGTATGGGACTTCTTGATTCTTAAATGTCCACGATGAATGATGAGAATTCATTTTTCCTCGTAAGCCTTCATATACTTGATTGCTTGGGGCATTTAAAACAGCACTTTTGAATTCATGGAACTTACTTATAGAAGCTAAAGCGTATTCAGCCCCCTTTGATCGTCCGTATATCCCGATTCGGTCTGGGTCAACGTGTGGATTTTCAGACAGGATTTGCAGCGCTTCCTGTATATTCTCCAGCGGAATTTGATCAAGATATGGAGTTTGTCCATCCATTCCAAAGTAGCTCATTGCTAAGCTTACATAGCCTCTGGAGGCCAATAACATGGCGATATTTTGGGATTTCTCTAATCCACCATCACTGCCACTTAAGACAATGATGCAGGGAGCTTTATCCTCTGCATTTCTATAAAAAATCCTTCCCAACCAGTTGGCATTGACTATATTTTTATATTCTATATTCGGATATTTAAAATACCGTTTAACAGTGGTTGCGGCAACTTCTTTCTCTTTGATCCATAGAGATATTTCTGCATTAAAATAATCATATAAAGGTAAATCCTCTAATGACAAGCATCTTTTAGAAGATATCATTTTTGAGTAGTGCAGACTCTCAAAGAGTCCCATCCCATTGACTCCTAAATAATCTCCTCTAATAGAAGGAAATTTTGAAACAGAAATATTCCCTTTATTGTCCGTCACGAAAATTGCTTCCGACATCCATTTCGTTTTAGTCGAACAATTTAATGGAGCATTTATGCAATAATAGTCTGAGACATTTAATTTCACACATACTTCTTGAAAAGGAATCGGGGTGCTGATATCTATTTCCAATGGTGAGTCAGCCAGTCCGGTTTTATCGGTAACCGTTAATTTATATTCCATAGTTATCCTTCCAGTAATCAAGCGTTTCTTTTAACGGCACTTCAGCATAGCTGACTGACCTCCATAATATTATTATGTTGCCTTTTCTAAGCCCTGGCAGCTTGAAAGGGAATTCCGCTAATTCAAAGAAACTTTCCTATAGTCCCTATGCGGTCCGTCCTTTCCAGGCTTTGTCAATGCCTTTAATAGGATAATTTGATTTGATTTTAATTAATACTTTCCCAACCGATGAGACTATATAACAGCCTATACGAAACCTGCTTTTTGGGCTGATCCCTATATTTCCGTTTCCGGCTGGCCCGTTTCAGTCAGATATGGCACCAAAAGCCCTCCTTTTTGACACTCAGCTCCTTGAATTCTGTCGACATTTCAGGCATGTTTCTCTTGGAATATAGTCTAATATATGCTATTATCAGACTATACGAAAGGAGAGACCTGTTATGCCGATTCCACGTGAAATTCTAGATGTCCCGCGCCCTAAGAACACAGTTGTCATTGCTTATGGGAGCGGCAAAAAGCGATACGCTGTCCGCCGGCGTGTCGGCTGCAGAAACGTAGGCGGCCGACATCTTCCGGTGAACGGTCCTACGATCGGCCACATCGTTGATGGTGCCTATGTTCCAATCGAAAAGAGTGCTCCGCAGGACGTTTCTCTTTCGCCGATTGATCTGAAGGATTGGGCCAGTGTCGTCCTCTGCGACCGATTGTTTAAAAGCATCCAGGATGAACTGTTTGCCGTATACAGTCAGAGTGACGCAATGAAGATTTACTGCATCTCACTGCTGAGGGTTTGTGACAAAGGCATCCGTGACTTTGAGCTTAAGGAGGCATATGAGACCAGCTTTCTGTCAGAACGGTATCCCGACGTATCCTTATCGAAAAACACGGTATCGACCTTCCTGAACGATCTTGGAAAGACGATGTCCCGCATCGTTGCCTTTATGAGGAACCGGACAGCCTCTGTCTCCCCGGATCACCATCTGCTGGTCGATGGAACGCTCAAGTCGGATGAATTCAAAGTAAACTCTCTCTCCGATTTTTCCAGGAAAGCCCGGACCAAGGGGACAAGAGATATCTCTGTTCTCTTCGCGTTCGATCTGGAAGCGATGGAGCCGATCTGCTCCAAGTGCTTTCCCGGAAATATGCTGGATGCCACTTCCTATGAAGCCTTCATCAAAGAGAACCAGATCACCAAAGGAATCATTGTCAGTGATAAAGGCTTCCCGGAATCCGCAGCTCACGAGGAGTTTGAAAGCCATCCGGATCTGCATTATCTTAACCCGATAAAGCGTAACTCCAAGCTGATTGCGCGGCACTCCATGCTGGACTTCACGGCGATCCTGCCCGGCTATGAAGGCATCACTTACCGCAAGGAAAAGTGCGTTGGCATCGACAAATGGCTCTATTCCTACCGGAGCAGTGCCAAGGCCGCCAAAGAAGAAAGTGACTGGCTGCGCCGGGCAAAGAAGGAAAAGACCTACAGCCTTGAGAACCTCAGGGAGAAACAGAAGACTTTCGGCACGATCGTAC
>ERZ772772.64-NODE-64-length-56562-cov-3.801193_pt1 | contig 56562 bp, 50 predicted proteins | sample MGYA00511484_ERZ772772 | MGnify/ENA primary metagenome ERZ772772 (study PRJEB29015, sample SAMEA2737913) | human oral metagenome | biome: human oral; feature: human-associated habitat; material: dental | place: China | collected 2088 ... | reverse complement strand
CCAGCCTTTATTTTTATACTTTTTGTTTTATAAACGGCACTTTTCATCCTGCTTGCTGTAAATCTCTGCCATATAAGCTGGTAAAGCCTGAAAAGATCCCTTCCAATCAAATCCTTAAGCTGTGCAGGAATAATACTTATGTCGGTAGGTCTTATGGCTTCATGTGCATCCTGAACTTTTGCATCGGACTTTCCTGTGGTCTGCATATCTCCGGCATAATCACTGCCGTATTTTTTTTCTATAAATTCTTTAGCACTCTTTTGTGCCTCCTGCGATACCCTGGTAGAATCAGTACGCAGATAGGTAATTAATGCAGTCATGCCGCTGCCCTTAATTTCAACACCTTCATAAAGCTGCTGTGCAAGTTTCATCGTCTTTGAGGTTGAAAAATTAAGTCTCTTGCTCGCTTCCTGCTGCAATGTTGATGTAGTAAAGGCAAGCGGAGGTCTTTTTATTCTCTCACCTTCATTTACCTCTTCGATTTTAAATTTTTTTCCTTTAATCTCAGCTAAAATCTTATCACATTCATCTTTTGAATTAATCTCGGTTCTGGTTTTTGTGCCGTAAAATTTTGCATTTAGAGGTTTCTTCATGTTTTTTCCGGCAAGCTCAGCCTCGATTGTCCAATACTCTTTAGGTATAAATGCATCAACCTGTGCATCCCTTTCACATATCATCCTAAGTGCCACCGATTGAACTCTACCGGCTGAAAGCCTCCTTTTGATTTTTGCCCATAAAAGCGGACTTATCTTATAGCCTACTATTCTGTCAAGAACTCGTCTCGCCTGTTGAGCATCTACAAGATTCATGTCTATATTTCTAGGATGTTTAATTGCTTCTTTTATTGCATTTTTCGTAATTTCATTAAAGCTTATCCTAAATGTCTTCTTTCCTGATTCATTAAGCTTAAGTGCATTTATAAGATGCCAGCTTATAGCTTCGCCTTCTCTGTCAGGGTCTGTTGCAAGATAAATTTTATCTGCTTTTTTTGCTTCCTTTCTGAGCTTTGCAAGCAATTCACCCTTGCCTCTTATAGTTATATATTTAGGCTCATAATAATTATCAACATCTATACCAAGACTGCTTTTAGGCAGATCTCTGACATGTCCGTTTGAAGCTGTAACCTCATAGCCGGACCCTAAATATTTTTTTATGGTCTTTACCTTTGCAGGTGATTCTACAATAACTAGGCTGTTTGCCATATCTCCTCTTAAATCATAACCGATATATACGACATATAAATTTATATAAAAATCTATATATCGTCCAGGTTGTTGATATTCCTTCCATAATAATTGCCTGAAATCTGAATTAAGTATCCTCTGAGTTCAAGGTCAAGCACTATCGACATAACCTCAGAAACAGGCAGATGAGATTCATCTGCCACATCTTCCAGATATTTAGGCTCCAAATCGAAGCAACTATACACCTTTTTTTCATTATTTGCAAGTATGTTAATATCTCTTTGGAAAATTTTAAGTGTTTTGTCCCTTATCAGTCCCAGACTTTCAATTATATCATCAACTGAAATTATAATACCTGCACCCTCCGATATAAGGCGATTACGGCCACGGCTCATAGGATCATTGATTCTTCCGGGCAGTGCATAAACCTCTTTTCCCTGTTCAAGTGCATGCCTTACAGTTATCATTGAGCCTGATTTTTCCCTTGCTTCTACTACTATTATAAGATCGGAAAGTCCTGAAATTAAGCGGTTCCTTATAGGGAAACTGGATTTTACGGCATTCCCTTTTGGAATATTTTCACTTATTATGCCTCCTCTGCCTTTTGACATCTCACAATAAATATCAAAATTTTCCTTAGGATAACATATATTCACACCTGAACCAAGTACCGCATAGCTTGAACCGTCTTTCTGATTTAATGCTCCCCTGTGTGAACATCCATCTATACCTATTGCCATTCCGCTTATTATTTCAACTCCTTTTTTTACAAGTGAACCTGCTAGAAATTCAGCCATACTTCTACCATAATTAGTTGCATTTCTGCTTCCAACTATTGCAACACTCTTTTTTTCATCTCCGGGAAGTTTTCCCTTTACATACAGCCACATGGGCTTATCATAGAGATTTAAAAGCCTTTTAGGATAGTTTTTATTTTCTATTGTTATAAAATTTATATCACTATCACTGAGGCTTATATATTCTTCAAATATTCTTTCTTTTTCTGCAGCAGCTTTGCATATTGCTGCCGCTGCCGATTTTCTTATACCGGAATTTTTCACAAGCTCCCTATTATTCATAGTATATACCAGACTTAGCGGTTTTATACTGTTATAAAGCTTGCCGGCAGTTATTGCACCCACATCTTCAACATATGAAAGAAAATGAAGTACGGCATCAACGGAATTTATATTACGGCTGCCTGATGTACTTCCGAAAGACTTTGCGTTGTATATACTGCTGTCATTTTTCATCTCATAATTCCTCCCCAGTATTTTTCTTCAAGGCTTCTATAACTTATCGCTTCACAAATATGCCTGCGACATATTTGTTCGCTTTTATCAATATCCGCCGATGTTCTAGCCACCTTAAGTATTTTATGAACAGATCTTACACTCATACTCCTGCTCTCATATATATCCTTTAAAAATTCCTCATCTTTTTTTGAAAGTGTACAATATATATCAACTAATTTTTTATCCATCTGTGAGTTAAACAGTATACCGTCATTTTTAAATCTTTCATTTTGTATAATTCTTGCATTTTCTACAATTTTCCTGATTTCTGTACTTTTTTGCCCACTCCCGTGCTTTCTAAGCTCATCATAATTAAGAAGTCTGGTCTCTACACAGATATCAATCCTGTCAAGCAGCGGCTTGCTTATCTTTCCCAGATAATGCTTTATCTGATTTATATTGCAGTTACACCGGTTACGGTCGGGATAAAATCCGCATTTACACGGATTTGTAGCTGCTATAAGCATAAAATCCGCCGGAAATACATATGAACCCATAAGTCTTGATATGCTTACCCTACCCTCTTCCATAGGCTGGCGGAGTATCTCAAGAGTTTCCCTTTTAAATTCTGCAAGCTCATCTAAAAAAAGCACTCCATGATTTGCAAGTGATATTTCACCCGGCTTAGGCTTTATGCCTCCTCCGACAAGTGCATTGGGAGATATGCTGTGATGCGGATTTCTATAAGGTCTTTTTTTAAGCAACGGTTTATCAGCATCAAGCATACCGCATACACTATAAATCCTTGAGGTTTCAAGCCTTTCTTCCATACTCATAATAGGCATTATAGCCGGTATCCTCGAAGCAATCATACTTTTTCCTGTACCGGCAGGTCCTATATAAAGTATATTATGTCTTCCTGCCACAGCTATTATTGTGGCTCTTTTCAGCATTTCCTGACCGTTTATATCTGAAAAATCTCCTCCTATTTCATAGTCATACCCACTTTCATTGTAAATTGCATGCGGAGGATGTGTTTTTTCACCGTTTAATACACTTACAAGACTGTTTAAATCTTCGATACCAAAACATTCTATACCCTCTATCACACTTCCTTCGGAAGCATTTGCAGAAGGTACGTAAAGTTTTTTAAATCCTGCCTTTTTCGCTGCAATAGCTATTGAAAGAGTTCCTTTTATTGAAAGCAATTTTCCGCTTAATGAAAGTTCCCCGGCAAATATACATCCATTAAAAGCTTCTGTTTTTATAATTCCGTATGATGACAGTATTGACAATGCTATCGGAAGATCAAAATTACAGCTTTCTTTTTTTATATCTGCCGGTGATAAATTAATAACTATCTTTTTAGGACTTAAAAGATAACCCGAATTTTTTATAGCAGTTCTTACTCTGTCGGCAGCTTCTCTTACTTCACTTGCAAGATAGCCTATAAGCACCGTTTGTGGAAGTCCCGAACCTACATCGGTTTCACAGCATACTATAAATCCGTCTATGCCTAAAAGCCCCGCACTATACACTTTGCTTAACATTTTAGATTCCTTTCCAAGTTTTAAATTATTTTCTAAAGTTTTTTAATGAAATGGTGTTAACTGTTGCTATTTAAAGTTCATTTATGATTTATGTTTTATAATAAATATAAGGATTTTTTTCAGACTTATTTTAATTTTAAAGAATTTTTAAAAAGATTATTTTGAATTTTTTGATTAGTATAAGATCTGACTGGTATTAAGTTACTATATATACATATATAAGTCAAGGATTTTTTTAAAAATAATTGACTTACAATCAGCTGTGATTTTATCACGTTTAGTCTTGTAATGATAAAGCTTTTGTCTTATTATATTATATATATTTTGAAAAGGAGGAAGATAAAGTGTATTCACTATTTGACGAAATTGCTTCTAATCCCTATCCCGGGCGAGGTATAGTTCTGGGGCAAAGTCCTGACAAAAATCATGCAGTAGCCGTATATTTTATAATGGGTAGAAGTGAAAATTCAAGAAACCGGATTTTTATATCCGAAAAAGACGGTATAATTACAAAGCCTTTTGACGAAAAAAAAGTAACCGATCCTTCACTTATATTTTATCAGCCTGTAAAAATACTTGGCAATAAAACAATAATTACTAATGGCGACCATACCGATGCTATATACAAAGGAATGGATCAACAGCTCACATTTGAACAGTGCCTGCGAAACTGCAGCTTTGAACCTGATGCTCCGAATTATACACCAAGGATATCAGGTATAATAAAAATTGATGCAACCGGTCAGCATTATGCCATGTCCATATTAAAATCAGATAACGGCTCTCCTGACTCATGCCAGAGGTTTACATTTGCCTATGATAATCCTACACCAGAGTACGGTCATTTTATACATACCTATATAGGAGATTCAAATCCTCTTAAAAGTTTTTGTGGTGAACCCAAAAAAATCTCTATACTTGATGATATAGATTTATTTGCCGATAAGATTTGGAAAAATCTTAATGAAGAAAATAAGATTTCGCTTTGGGTAAGGTATATCAATATAAAAAATCTTGAATATAAAGATATAATTATAAATAAAAATAAATAAGGAGATTTATAATGCAGGAATCAGACAGACTGATATTAAAATACGGATGCAATCCGAACCAAAAACCTGCTTCAATATATATGGAGGACGGCAGCAGGCTCCCTGTAAAAGTACTTTCAGGAAACCCCGGATATATAAACTTTCTTGATGCACTTAATGCATGGCAGCTTGTATGTGAACTTAAAACAGCTTTTAATATGCCCGCTGCCGCTTCATTTAAACATGTATCGCCTGCGGGTGCTGCGATAGGTATTGAGCTTAATGAAAGCCTAAAGCACGCATGCCATATAGCTCCAAATACACAGCTGAGCCCGCTCGCCCGTGCTTATGCAAAAGCCAGAGGAGCAGACAGGATGTCTTCATTTGGAGATATAATTGCATTGAGTGATAAATGCGATTTTGAAACTGCACAACTTATAAAATCAGAAGTTTCAGATGGAATTATAGCCCCTGGTTATGAACCGGAAGCATTGGAAGTGCTTAAAGAAAAGAAAAAAGGTAATTACAGCATAATACAGATAGATGAAAATTACAGACCCAAACCGGTTTCAGAGATAAGTCAGGTAATTGAAAAAAAGCAGGTATTCGGTATCACATTTGAACAGGGCAGAAATGAAGTTCAGCTTAATGAAAGTCTTTTTTCAAATATTGTAACTGAAAATAAAACCCTGCCCTCAGATGCACAAAGAGATCTGCTAATTTCACTTATAGTCCTTAAATACACACAGTCCAACTCTGTATGTTATGCAAAGGACGGTCAGGCAATAGGTATAGGTGCAGGACAGCAATCAAGAATACACTGTACAAGACTTGCAGGCGATAAGGCTGACTGCTGGCACTTAAGGCAGATGCCGAGAGTCCTTAAGCTCCCATTTCTTGAAGGACTTAAAAAATGCGATATGGATAATGCCATAGATACCTATATACTAAACAGTCCGTTGCTTTTAAAGGACGGTAACTGGCAGAGGTTTTTTAAACACAGACCTGAGATGCTGTCTGAAGATGAACGAAAAGAATATCTTTTAAAAATAGATAATGTAAGCCTGGGTTCAGATGCATTCTTCCCATTCGGCGACAATATAGAAAGAGCCTGCGAAAGCGGTGTAAAATATATAGCACAACCCGGCGGCTCCATAAGGGATGAGCAGGTTATAGAGACCTGCAACCGACATAACATCACAATGGCATTTACAGGAATAAGGCTTTTTCACCATTAATAGATGAGCCTCTATCTATATGGAAAACCAAATTAAATTCGCCGGCCCATTTAAATTTAGCCAAATGCTTGATATACAGGGTAAAAGCACGGCTGAATACCTACCGCAAAATGAAATAAATAATTAGTTAAAATCAATAAATAATAAAATTATTATCATGAGGTATATTATGTCAATTTTAGTTACAGGAGGTGCAGGTTTTATAGGAAGCCACACCTGTGTTGAACTTTTAAATTCAGGCTATGACGTGGTTGTAGTAGATAATCTTATAAATTCATCACATATAGCACTTAAAAGAGTTGAAGAAATAACATGTAAAAAAATTAAATTTTATAAAATCGACTGTCTTGATAAAAAAGCCCTTAATAACGTTTTTAAAAATGAAAATATAGAAGCCGTTATACACTTTGCAGGTTTAAAAGCAGTTGGTGAATCAATTTATAAGCCTCTTGAATACTACCACAATAATATAACCGGTACTTTAATTCTATGTGATATTATGAGAAGGCATAAATGTAAAAATATAGTATTTTCCTCAAGTGCAACGGTATACGGCGATCCCGCATTTGTACCTATAACTGAAGAATGTCCTATGGGGCATATAACCAATCCTTATGGCAGGACAAAAGGCATGCTTGAACAGATACTTACAGATCTGCATACTGCCGATAATGAATGGAATGTTATGCTTTTAAGATATTTTAATCCTATAGGGGCACATGAATCAGGAAAAATAGGCGAAAATCCAAGGGGTATACCAAATAATCTCCTCCCCTATATTACACAGGTGGCAGTAGGTAAGCTGGTATGCCTGGGTGTGTTTGGAAATGATTATGATACTCCGGGCGGCACTTGTATCAGAGATTATATACATGTAGTTGATCTTGCACAGGGACATGTGGCTGCACTTAAAAAAATGATGACACAAAAAAACGGCGTATTGATTTATAACCTGGGCACAGGTATCGGTTATTCCGTACTTGATGTAATAAATGCCTTTGAAAAGGCTAATCAGCTTCGTATAAACTATGTGTTTAAACCAAGGCGTGCCGGTGATGTACCAAGATGTTATGCAGATCCTTCAAAAGCGGAAAAAGAGCTGGATTGGAAGACTACAAGAGATCTTGAAACTATGTGCCGGGATTCATGGAGATGGCAAAAGTATAACCCTGACGGTTTTAAAGAAGATGAAAATGATATAGCGATAAGAAAAGAAAGCGGGCTTAAACCGTATAATTAATTTTATTTTAGAATAATAAAAGCATCTCTGTTGAAACAGCTCAAAGTTTACAAATTCCAAGCTGCTTTAAACAAAGATGCTTTTTTATACTTATTAAATATAAAAGCTCTTGTCAAAAGACTTTAATTATTACTCATTGTTTTCAAGTTTTGAAGCTCTTGCTTCAACCTCTTTTTTCTGTATCTCCGCCGGTGCCTGTTCATAACGCACAAATTCATATGAATAGGTTCCTATACCTCCTGTCATGGCTCTAAGATCAGTATTATAACCTAAAAGCTCAGACATAGGTATATCAGCCATTATTCTCTGCTTTCCTCCATGTGTAGAGTCCATACCGAGAACTCTTCCTCTTCTTCTGTTTATATCTCCCATTACGTCTCCTGTAAACTTATCAGGCACTATAACGTGAAGCGATGCTATCGGTTCAAGAAGAACCGGATTTGCCCTCATAAAGCCGTCTTTAAATGCAAGCGTTGCAGCCATTTTAAATGCAAGTTCAGATGAGTCAACAGGGTGATATGAACCGTCTAAAAGTACCGCTTTTATTCCTACAACAGGATATGCTGCAAGCGGTCCTTTAAGGCAGCATTCAGCTATACCCTTTTCAACTGCAGGGAAGTAATTCTTAGGAACCGCTCCTCCAAATACAGTCTCTTCAAATACATAGGGGGTTTTTAAATCATCAGAAGGCTCAAAGCTCATTTTAACATCACCAAACTGCCCATGACCGCCTGATTGTTTTTTATATCTTCCGGAAGCTTCAACCTTTTTCTTTATAGTTTCCCTAAAGGCAACTTTAGGTTTTGAAAGTTCTATCTCAACCTTATATCTGTTTAAAAGCTTGCTTATGACTATTTCAAGCTGCTGATCACCTATACCATATATGAGCGACTGGCGGTTTTCAGTATCCATAACGGTATTTAGTGTAAGATCTTCTTCCATAAGTTTTGCTAAACCGGATGACATCTTATCCTCATCGCCTTTATTTACAGCCTTATATCTCATATATGTGTATGGCTTTGATATTTTAGGTCTATGATAAAGTATAGGTGCATTTTTCAATGCAATTGTATCTCCTGTCTGCGTTACATTAAGCTTTGCTACCGCACCTATGTCTCCTGCCTTTATTTCAGAGACTTCTACCGCTTCCTTTCCACGCAGAACATAGAGTTTACCTGATTTTTCTTCAGTTTCTTTTGAAACATTATAAATCGCAGTATCAGGTCTAAGTGTGCCTGTACATATCTTAATGAGTGAATATCTGCCTATAAAAGGATCTACTATAGTTTTAAACACTTTTGCAGAAAGATTTGCCTGTGAATTATATTTAGCAACAAATCTTTCTCCACTGCTTACATCAACTCCAACGCACTCTCCATAATCAGGTGAAGGAAAATATCTTTCTATCGCCATAAGAAGTGCCTTAAATCCCTGTATATTTACTCCTGAGCCCATCATTACCGGAACTATGGCAGATTCACTTACATTATCCTTAAGAGCTTCCGATATCTCATTATCGGTAAATTCTCCGCCCGATAAATATCTTTCCATATATTCCTCACTTGTTTCGGCAACCGCCTCCATAAGAGCTTCTCTTGCAATTTTAAGATTCGCCTCTGAATAATCAGGTATTTCACATTCCTCATAATCTGAAAACTGTGTAAATCTGCGACCCTTCATCTTAACAACATTTACAAAACCTACAAATTTTTCATTTTCCCTTATAGGAAGGTGGAAAGGAGCGATTTTTCTGCCAAATTTAGTTTCAAGCTTGAGCAAAAGCTCTCTGAAACTGGCTTTATCATCATCCATATTTGTAACAAATATAATCCTTGGAAGCTTATATTCCTCGCAAAGCTCCCAGGCTTTTTCAGTGCCTACTTCTATACCTGCTTTACAGTTTACGACTATTATTGCGGCATCTGCAACACTTACAGCTTCTTCAACTTCACCTACAAAATCAAAATATCCGGGTGTATCAAGGAGATTTATTTTTATATTTCCGTTTTCACCTTTATACTCTATGGGTATAACGGAGGTACTTATCGAAAAGCCTCGTTTTATTTCTTCCTTGTCATAGTCGCTTACAGTATTTCCGTCAGCTACCTTGCCGAGTTTTGAAACTGCACCGCTTATATAACAGAGCGCCTCTGCTGCAGTTGTTTTGCCTGCACCTCCATGTCCAAGAAGAACAACATTTCTAATATTCTTTGTATCATATACATTCATAAGTATAACCTCCAGACTTGATTTATTTTAAACATATTTTACTAAAAATCACTCTGTAATTCAATCTTTTTATTAAATTTCTATAAGTCCGCAATTAAGATTTACCTAAGCATAAAGATTTACTAAGGACTGCAGACGACCGGCATCTTTTACAGGCTGACCTATAGCATTAAATTTCCATTCTCCTTTATAACGATAAATCTCACCTACTATCATACCTGTCATTCCACTATAATCTTCTGTAAGGTTAAATCTGCATATCTCACTGCCGTTTCTCAAATCTACAAGTCTTATAAATGCATTTTCTATCATACCGAAATGTTGATTCCTTTTTTCACCATCATATATATTTACTACAAACACAAGCTTATCAACTCCCGTAGGAAGCAGGCTCAAATCAACTGTAATCTGTTCATCATCACCATCACCTGCGCCCGTCAGATTGTCTCCATTATGGATTATAGATTCGCTTGAATGTTTAAGATTGCCAAAATATACAAGGCAGTCTTTTGCATTACTGCCATATAATTTTCCCATTTCATTAAGAAGTATAACTGAAGCATCACAGTCAAATTCATATTTAGGCTGCGGTTTTGATTTAAACAGTCCAAATGCTCCTCCGCCCTGTGCAGGCTGTGCCTCATCCCAGCCCAATCCGACCATTATACGACTCAGTCCGCTGCCTCCTTTTGTAAGATCAATCTTTTGCCCTTTTTTTAAGTTAATGCTCATTATTTATTTCTCCTTCAAGATTTTTTAAATCCGGAAATTTATATCTTCTTAGAGTACAGAAAAAGATTTTATCTCCAGAATATAAGTATTTAAAAACTATTAACTCACGTTAATAGTTTATATTAAATCTATAAAAAAATCAACATTTTGACTATAATACACAATACTGTCTTATTATCAAATAAACATTGACAACAATAACATTCTGCAACTTGACAAGTATTTCCATTTTATTTATAATTGCCTGTAATTGAATAGCTATCTTCAGGGCAGGATGAAATTTCCTACCGGTGGTACAGCCCACGAGCCGTAAGGCATGATTTGGTGAGATTCCAAAGCCGACAGTTAAAGTCTGGATGAAAGAAGATAAAGTATGTGTATACGTTTTATATGCTCTGAAATAATTTTATTATTTCAGAGTTTTTTTATTTTAAAACTGTGTCCCCTCTAAATTTAATCACAGTATACTTTAGCTTCACATGTCAAGAAAATCGGTTTGGATAGTTTAATTCAAGTAGTTTAATTCAAGGCATGTATTTTTTACTGCAATATTATTTCTAAGGAGGTTTAACTTGAATGATTTAGAGTATATGAAACTAGCCGTCGAACTTGCACGCAAAGGAGCCGGAAAAGTCAGTCCCAACCCTATGGTCGGTGCGGTAATAGTAAAGAATGACAAGATTATAGGGAAGGGATATCACAAAAAATTCGGTAGTTCTCATGCTGAGATAAATGCTCTAAAAGACTGTGTGGCTTCTCCAAAAGATGCCACAATATACGTTACTTTGGAACCCTGCTGCCATTATGGAAAAACCCCTCCATGTACAGAGGCAATTATAAAAAGCGGTATTTCAAGAGTAGTTATAGGTACACTGGATGTAAACCCTGTTGTTGCCGGAAAAGGTTCTTATCAATTGCAGCAACATGGAATTCAGGTGGATATCGGTGTATTGGAGCATGAGTGCAAACATCTGATTAGATTTTTTAAAAAATTTATAATTGATAAAAAACCTTTTGTATTGATGAAATATGCTATGACTATGGATGGTAAAACAGCGACTTACACAGGTGCTTCAAAATGGATAAGCTGCGAAAAGTCGAGAGAAAAAGTCCATCAGTTGCGAAGTGAGTTTTCAGCCATAATGGTAGGTATCACAACAGTGCTAAAGGATGATCCGATGTTGAATTGTCGAATAGAAAACGGCAGAAATCCAATTCGCATTATCTGCGATACTACTTTAAAATTACCTTTGACATCTCAAATCGTAAAAACTGCACATTCAATAGAAACATATATAGCAACCGCTCAGACGGATGATGAAAAACTGATTCCATACAAAGAGCTTGGGTGTAAATTTATCACGGTTGATAAAAAAGGGGATTTTATAAATTTAAATCAACTTATGACAAAACTAGGCAAACTGCAAATAGATAGTGTTTTATTGGAAGGTGGCGGTATGCTCAACTGGAGTGCATTAAATGAAAGGATTGTGCAGGAAATTGCAGTTTTTGTTTCTCCAAAAGTGTTTGGCGGTTCACCTCATACTCCTGTAACCGGTCAGGGCATATCTATACCTGATAATGCCATAAAACTGCAGCCCTGTTCATTTTCTTCTGTCGGCAGTGATTTTCTAATAGAAAGTGAGGTAATTTATCCATGTTCACAGGAATTGTAGAGGAATTAGGCAAAATTCAAAAAATTGAAGGCGGCTCAAATTGTAAATTGACTATATCTGCAAAAAAAATTTTAGAAGATATCAAATTAGGCGACAGTATAGCTGTCAATGGCATATGTCTTACTGTAGTAAAATTCACATCCAGTTCTTTCACAGTAGATATTATGATGGAAACCTGGAAAAGAACTTCACTTTATAAATTAAATCCAGGAAGCCCTGTAAATCTTGAGAGAGCGATGCCTGCAAACGGCAGATTCGGCGGTCATATCGTATCCGGGCATATAGACGGTACGGGAGAAATAGTCAGTATCAGGCAGGACGGCAATGCCGTCTGGTACCGGATTAAAACCTCTAAAAATATTATGAAATTTATAATCCAAAAGGGCTCTATAGCAATTGACGGCATAAGTTTGACAGTAGCAGAGGCAGGAAATGCAGATTTTTATGTATCTGTCATTCCTCATACTTTAAGCAATACCGTTTTAGCGACCAGGCATCCGGGGGATATTGTAAATCTTGAAAATGATATAGTGGGCAAATACATTGAATCCTTCACAAAAAAAAGCGAAAATTCGAAACTATGTGAAAACTTTTTACCGGGCAACTGGTTTTAAAATATGAAAGGATAAAAGACTATGAAATATCAAAATGTAAAGAATGCCATTAAGGCATTACAAAAAGGTGAACTGATTCTTGTTATGGATGACAAAGACAGAGAAAATGAAGGCGATTTAATTTGTTCGGCAAAACATGCTACAACTGAAAATGTAAACTTTATGGCGACATATGCCAAAGGCTTAATATGTATTCCCATAAGTAGTGAAATTGCCGACAGACTTAAGTTGCAGCCTATGGTTTTGAACAACACTGATAATCATGAAACTGCCTTTACCGTATCCATTGATTATAAAACTACTACTACAGGTATCTCAGCCGCAGAAAGAGCTTTAACTGCCCGCATGTGCATAGATGAAAAAGCAAGACCCGATGATTTTCGCAGACCGGGTCATATGTTTCCTCTAATTGCAAAAGCAGGAGGAGTTTTAGTAAGAAACGGTCATACTGAGGCTACTGTAGACCTTATGCGTCTATCCGGACTGGATGAATGCGGTCTGTGCTGCGAAGTTATGAAAGATGACGGAAACATGATGAGAACTTCCGACTTGCTGGATTTTGCAAAAAAGCATAATATCCCTTTTCTGACTATAAAAGAACTTCAGGAATATCGCAAGTTTTTTGATAACCTTGTAGAGTGTGTATCTATTTCAGAAATGCCTACAATCTATGGAGATTTCAAAGCTCACTGTTACATTAACAAGCTAAACAATGAGCATCACATTGCCCTGGTTATGGGAGATATTTCATCAGGTGAAAATATATTGTGCCGGGTACATTCCGAATGTTTAACAGGAGATGTTTTCGGATCGCTGCGTTGTGATTGCGGTGAGCAATTTGATAAAGCCATGAAGATGATTTCCAAAAATGGCAGCGGTATATTATTGTATATGAGACAGGAAGGAAGAGGTATAGGTATTGTAAATAAACTTAAAGCCTATCATCTCCAGGACAATGGTATGGACACTCTGGAAGCAAATCTGGCATTGGGATTTGATGCTGATTTAAGAGAATATTATATAGGTGCCCAGATACTGCGTGATCTGGGTGTCAAGTCTCTGGAATTATTGACTAACAACCCTGATAAAATATACCAGCTTGAGGATTACAATATGGTTATAGCTAAACGTCTGCCGATTGAAATAGAAGCTAATCCCTATGATCTCTTTTATCTGGAAACCAAGAAAAATAGAATGGGACATATTTTGAATATAAAGCAGTCCGGTAAACATACGAAAATAAAGTTGCAATAGGTTGAGATATATTAACGATTAAACCAGCTCTAACAATAAAAACAGGTAGTTTTTAACACTAATTAATTATTATCAAGGAGGCAAAATAAATGAAAATCTATGAGGGAAAATTAGTATCAGAGGGTATGAAAATCGGCATTGTGATTGCCAGATTCAATGAATTTATAACTTCTAAATTGTTGTCAGGTGCATTGGACGGTTTGGTTCGTGAAAATGTCAGAAAAGATGATATTGAAATCGCTTGGGTTCCCGGAGCTTTTGAAATACCGCTGGTTGCATCTAAAATGGTAAAAAGCAACAAATACCATGCCATAATATGTCTAGGAGCTGTTATACGTGGAAATACGGACCATTATAATTATGTGTGCAGTGAAGTCTCAAAAGGTATAGCTCAGATTGCTTTGGAAAGCGGTACTCCCGTCATATTTGGAGTTCTTACAACAGATACTATTGAGCAGGCTATTGAAAGAGCCGGTACAAAATCCGGAAATAAAGGTTATGAATGTGCTCATAGTACCATTGAAATGGTCAATTTGCTTAGAGAAATTAGTGGATAGCTCATATAAACTGATCATCAACTTTTTATCAAATATAATATTTTATAATATATTAAATTTTTTTATATTTATCTCTGAAACATAAATATAGAAAAATTAATATCTTTGTGTATAGGAAATAGTAGCACCAATTTAATTAAATATTTTTCTATAGCGCTTGCCAACTCTATACTAACTTGTGTATAATCAACATAAGATATTTAATAAATAAAATAACGCTATTTTATATCTTTAACACTTTTAAATAGTATTGTTTATGGAGGAAAAGATGCATCAAAGCAGAAAAATTACAGATGATGTTTATTATGTGGGAGGAAGTGATAGGCGTATAAGCCGTTTTGAAAACGTATTTCCCGTACCTGACGGCATAGCATATAATTCATATCTCGTACTTGATGAAAAAACAGTGCTGCTCGACACTGTTGATCTTTCAGTAAGCAGAGTATTTCTTGAAAATATAGAACACCTGTTAAACGGAAGAAAACTTGACTATGTAATTATAAATCATATGGAATGTGATCACTCATGCACACTTGAAGAGCTTGTACTTCGTTATCCTGATATTCAATTTATAGGGAATGCAAAGACATTTACCTTTATGAAACAGTTTTTCAAATTTCCGGTAGATGGTCATACCATTGAGGTTAAAGAGGGAAGCACTTTAACTACCGGTAAACATACATTTTCATTTCATATGGCACCAATGGTTCACTGGCCGGAGGTAATGATGACCTATGATACAACTGAAAAAATTATGTTTACATCAGATGCTTTTGGTACCTTCGGTGCTTTAAACGGAAATATATTTGTTGATGAGCTTGAAGACCGTATCCTTCTACTTCCTGAAGCAAGACGCTACTATACTAATATAGTAGGTAAATATGGTGCACAGGTACAGGCTGTGCTTAAAAAAATTGCTCCGCTTGATATACGATATATATGTGCACTTCATGGACCTGTATGGAACAATCAGGAAGATATAGCCTGGATCCTTGATAAATACAATAAGTGGTCAAGCTATACACCCGAAAATGAAGACATAGTTATATTTTATGGAAGTATTTATGGAAATACTGAAAATGCCGTTAATGTACTTTCAGTAAAACTTGCACAGCTTGGGGTAAAAAATATAAAAATGTATGATGTAGCCGAAACTGATATATCATACCTTATTGCTGAGGCTTTTCGTGCAAAAGTCCTTGTATTTGCCTCATCCTCATATAATGCAGGTGTGTTTGATAAAATGGAGTATCTTCTTCTTGACCTTAAAGCACATAATATTCAAAACAGAAGTGTAATGCTTATAGAAAACGGTTCCTGGGCACCTTCAGCCGCAAAAGCAATGAATGAGATTATATCAGGAATGAAAAATATAAATCTTTTAAACCACAACTTAAGTATAAAATCACAATTAAATCCTGAACAGGAAGAACAGATAGATGCCACGGCACAGGTGTTAAAGCAGGCACTGCAAACTTCTTAAGAGTTTGTGTAGATGCATAAAAAGGAGGATACATCAGATGTACCCTCCTTTTTACGGTTAGAATTTTTAAAACCCTTTTAATAACTTTCAGCACCTTTGACCTTTTAAGATATTTTTATCCTAGTCCATACCAAAATGTTTTTTTATACATTTAAAGGTCTCTTCACTCATATAGTGTTCAAGTCTGCACGCATCTTTTTCAGCAACTTTATCATTTACACCTATTTTTATCAAGATCTCTGTAAGCACTATATGTTTTTCAAGTGTGCGTTTAGCAATCTCCATACCGGCTTCTGTAAGGTTGATATGACTGTCTTCATCAATTTCTATAAGTCCGTTTTCACGGAATTTCTTCATCTGTTCACTTACCGTAGGTTTTGAATATCCCATCTCTCTGGCGATGTCAACAGAACGTACAGCCCCTGTTTTCTGCTTAAGTCTCAATATGGTTTCTAAATACATCTCTCCGGCTTCTTGTATGATCATATATTATCCTCCAATTTCAAAATCCGTTTTGATGCCATGCAGAACAAGTATAACATTTTATAAGAATTTATTCAATAAAATTTAAAATACTGATTAAACCATACTGATTAAACCATACTGATTAAACCATCGCTTTTAGCTGTTAAGACAAATATCAAACAGGAAATATAATCAAAACAACTTACACATACCTACATCATCCATCCTTCTCTCATAAATAATTTAAGCGGTATAATTTCACCGTCCATATTTTCAGGCAACTGTTTTGCAACCTCCTCCATAGCTGCAGTATAGAGTATAGGAAGATCAAGTGTTTTTGAAACTTCACGACATAACTGCTGACCTTTTAAAAGATCATCAACAGTAGTTGCCTTAAGCATATGTGTTGTGTTTACAATACCTGTGATATCAAGTCCTGACTGTGCTCTTATTCCGTTAATAAAATCTACGGCTTTCTCACAGGTATTTGTCTCAGGACGATTTGCATTCAATATAAATAAATGCTGAAAGCCTATATTTTTAAGGAAATTCCTGTATCTTCCCAAAGTTCTGGTACCGGCAGGGTTCCCGCCTACATCCATGATAAGCTGGCAATTATTATCTTCTATGGGTGTCATAATATCAGCTGAAACAGCAGGTATATCAACAGCAGTAGCTTTAACGGAACTTGAAAATATCCTTATTCCAAGTTTTTTCAGCTCATCTTCCTTTTCCCTGCTCCTAAAATACAGATTTATAACATCAAGATCCGCAATAGCAACATTATCATACTGCTTTTTAAGCCTTACTGCCAAATTAAGAGAAAACTCTGTTTTACCACTGCCGTAATGTCCGGTTACTATACGTATCCTATGTTCAAATCCATAAATACCATCCATATAATTTAAGTACCTCTCAAACCTAATAATACAAAGCGCATCCTCAGATATATGCAGACATAGCTGCTACATATATGAAGACACGCTCCTTATAAATTTATACTATTAATTATTATATTAAAATATAATGTTTATAAAATCTATATCCTAATTTATTTTAAAACTATTTTGAAGCCTTTTGAAGTGCTTCCTCCTGCTTTAAGAAATCCTCAAGAGTACCCCCTATACCTGTTGCCGTAGCAATTATAGTAAATATTATTCCGAACACCAGTGTAGGAACCACCCATTCAAAACCTATTGAATGAAGCGGTAACGAATTAATGAAGCTCTTAAAGCCCTCAAAGCCTGCCGACTTTATAGGAGCATTCTGGACAAAACCGACTATAAATGCGCCTGTAACCACACCTGCATAAGTAAGATTATATTTTATATATTTATCAAAGAATGATACCAGTATAAGTGCTATAATCATAGGATAAACACATGAAAGTATAGGTCCTGAGTATTCAATCATCTTAGTAACGCCTAGAAGTGAAAGAATAAATGATATAATAGTTGTAACTACTGCAACTGCTTTATATTCAAGTGCCCCCTTTGACAGAGACTGAAAATAATTGCCACATACCGATACAAGCCCTACTGAGGTTGTAAGACATGCCAGTGTAACTACTATTCCCATAAGTACTTTTCCCGTAGTTCCAAGCATCATATTAACCATACCTATAAGTATTTCCGTTCTATCATTTTCAGGGGTATAGTAGCTGCTTACAGTAGCACCTGCATAGGTAAGGCTTCCGTAAACAAGTGCAAGAAGTACAAAAGAAACTATACCGACCTGTATGCTTGCCTTTATCTGTGTCTTTTTATCTTTATAGCCCCTCCTTGCAAGATCCGCAGAAACTATACCTGCAAAAAGTGCGGATACCATAGCATCCATAGTCTGATAACCTTCCTTAAGTCCACGCACAAACATACCTGAATCTTCTGAATGTACTATCTGACCTGGAGGCTTTACTATTGAAACTATAACTACAACTGCAAGTACTATAAGAAGACCCGGTGTAAGATATTTTCCTATAATTTCTATAACCTTGCCTTCATTTAACACAAAATATAATGTTAATGCAAAAAATATAAAGCATGTAACAATCTTTATATTTCTTTGTGTACCGTGAGACAGCCCTACCGGCTGAAGCGGCTGTATAAATATCTCATATGTAGTTGCCCCTGTTCTAGGTATAGCATATAGAGGCCCTATTGTTAATATAATAAGCAGTCCGAGAGCAGCTGCAAATACAGGATTTACTCTTTTTCCAAGTGCTTCGGCTTTACCTCCAAGCATTACGGTAACTATAACTCCGAGGATTGGAAGCACCGGGTCGGAAAGAAGAAATCCAAGCATTACTTCAACCCATTTGCTCTTGGCAACCACTCCGAGATAGGGGGGGAATATAAGATTTCCCGCTCCAAAGAATATTGCGAATAGAGCAAATCCGCATATCATAATGTCTTTCTTTTTTATCTCTGTCATGTATCCTCCTGCTGCAATTTTATTTTTAACCATTTTTTACTATGTTAAAGATTTATACCTTTATTAATATAAAATTCATATTTATTATAAAACATAAAACTAAATAAGTAATCTTAACACATAATTATTAAAAACAAACTGCAACACTAAAATTAATTTTTTGAAACCCCCTGCTGTGTTTTATTAACTGCAGCAGCCGTGTCAGGCTGCATACTGCCTTTTTTATTTACACCTGCAAGGTATGCCAGTACTGCATAGATAACTGTTAATACAGCACCTATTAAATATGATACTTTTAATGGCAGATTAAATCCGATTTTTGCCTGCAGTATATAGGTTGTAATTATAAACGTATAAAATGACCCAGGAATAAGTGCAGATACAAAATTTTTATTATGCATTACAAGATAAACAACTATCATTGCAAATGCAAATATTGATATTGTCTGATTACTCCATGCAAAATACTGCCACAATATCTGAAATCCCTTTGCATTTGTTTTAGCAAACCATAGTATAGCACCTGCAGCAACAAATATAATTGATGATATTATAATTCTGTTTTTAGAGCTTTTCTGTTCAATATTAAAATACTCGGCAACCATAAGCCTAAGAGATCTGAGTGCAGTATCTCCTGAAGTGATTGGCAGCACTATTACACCTATAATAGCTATAAGTCCTCCTACAGTACCTAAAAGGTCATTAGCTACAAGACTTATTACAACAGGTTTTCCTACAGCATCCGGAGATATACCCTTATTATATATTCCCATAGCTGCAGCTGCCCATGTCATAGCTATAAAGCCTTCAACAAGCATCATATTGAAGAATATAAGTTTTCCTTCTTTTTCACTTTTTACAGAACGCCCTATAAGGGTAGCCTGAGTTGAGTGGAAGCCCGATACTATACCGCATGCTACTGTTACAAAAAATATAGGAATGAAAGGAAGCCCGTCAGGATGTATTCCACGCCAGTTATCTGCAGTAAGATTATCAAGCTGATAGCCTTTTAAAAATATACCTGCAAATATACCTACCGCAGAAAGCACCAAAACTGCACCAAATATAGGGTAAACCTTTCCTATAATTTTATCAATTGGAAACAGTGTAGCTACAAGATAATATATAAATATAGCTATATATACTACAAGTACAAGCGGATTGCTTACATCCGCTTTTTGCTTAAATATACTTGTAACTATAAGATCGCCTGGCGTGTACACAAATACTGCACCAACAAGAAGCATTAAAAGACATACAAATATATTATAAACCTGAAATGTAGTATTTCCTAAATACTTTTTTACAAGTGCGGGCATCTGTGCCCCTTTTTCCCTTATCGAAATCATTCCTGAAAGGTAGTCATGAAGTGCACCGCCGAGAACGCAGCCCACAGGTATAGCTATAAAAGCTATAGGACCAAATAAAATTCCAAGTATAGGTCCAAGTATAGGTCCAGTCCCCGCAATGTTCAATAACTCTATAAGGCTGTTTTTCCACTTGCCCATAGGCACATAGTCAACGCCGTCATTCATTGATACTGCCGGGGTAACCCTGTCATCAGGCCCAAACATATTTTCAACGTAAATGCCATAAAAAAATCCTCCGATTATAAGTATGGCAAGGCCAATTAAAAATGTAAGCATATTGAGTTTTCCCCCTCTATTAAATTTTTCTGGATTATATCACAGCTTATTTATGCAGTCTATATAAATTTAAAAAAAAATTCATATTTTTTAAAAATTTAGCCACATACTGTTCACAGTTAGTGGTTCCATATTCAGATCTACCTCTAACCGCAGAGTAATTAAATTGTCGTTTTGGTTAGATTGCTGAATATATACAGAAAAATTGCATAGGAATAGCACAGAGTATCCGTGATTTTCATAAGGGGAACACTTAAGCAGTGTTTCTCTAAATATGCGGCTAAACTACTGTTTGCTTAAAACATATTATTTTTACATTACTTTTACAATCCAGCCTTCAGGAGCCTCTATATCTCCCATCTGTATTCCGGAAAGTGTATCATAAAGTTTTCTTGTAACAGGTCCGACTTCCTTCTCACTATAGAATACATGAAGCTTTCCTTTATGTGAGATTCCGCCTATCGGGGTTATAACAGCAGCTGTTCCGCATGCACCCGCTTCTTTAAACTCATCAATCTTATCAATATAGCAGTCTCTCTCTTCAGTAGGCATCTTAAGATATTCTTTTGCTACATGAAGCAATGAATACTTTGTAATACTAGGAAGTATTGACGGCGAAAGTGGGGTTACAAACTTATCATCCTTTGTAATTCCAAAGAAGTTTGCAGCTCCTACTTCCTCTATCTTTGTATGTGTTGCAGGATCAAGGTAAATACAGTCAGCATATCCCTGCTTTGCAGCAAGTAAATGAGATTCAAGGCTTGCCGCATAGTTTCCTCCTACTTTTACCGCTCCGGTACCTGCAGGTGCGGCACGGTCATAGTCTGAAGTTATAAAGTTTACAGGCGACAGACCTGCTTTAAAATAAGGACCTACAGGAGTTACAAATATTGAGAATATGTACTCTTCCGCCGGACGCACTCCTACATTATCACCTACACCTATAATAAACGGTCTCAAATATAATGTTGCACCGCTTCCATAAGGCGGGATAAATCTTTCATTAGCCTTTACAGTCTGTATACATGCATCAATAAATCTTTCTACCGGAAATTCTGGCATAAGAAGTTTCTGACAGCTTTTTATCATACGCTTTGCATTCTGATCAGGTCTGAAAAGCTGTACGCTTCCGTCTTTTGTCCTGTACGCTTTTAAACCTTCAAAACACTGTTGTCCGTAATGTAGTGCTGTGGAGCCATTGCTTATAGTAAGTGTATTTTCCTTTACAAGCTTACCGTCATCCCACTTTCCGTCTTTATAGCAGGATATATAGTTATAATCCGCCTTAACATAGGCAAATCCCAACTTTCCCCACTCAACCTCTTTTTCATTAAACATTTTCGAGTACCTCCTCATTTAATTAAAGTAAATATATGGTATCAGCCGGAGTATCACCAGCCTGTAAATACAATAATTTTTATTACATTTTACTGTGATATCAGTATATACAGATATCATATGACAAAAATTATAAACGGCAATCTCCAGCTGTTACATACTAAAAATATATGCCCCGGGCTAAACACCACAGGAAAATTTTTATTTTATAAATTATGTATTTACTCTTTGTTTTTTCGCATACTTAGAACCTTCTTCCATTGCTTTCTGGTTCATAGGTATGAATTTAGCCTTATTTTCACCAAATACTTTTGTAAATACCTTTAATACCGTTTCCGGAGAAACGACCTTTGTTATTTCAAGAAATGCACCAAGCATAACTATATTGGCAACCTTCGGGTTGCCTATTTCTGCTGCGATATCATTTACCGGAATATAAAATCCCTCAACATCATCTCTTTGTATCTTTCTATTTATAAGTGAAGAATTTATAAAGAACTTTGCACCCGGAAGAGCTTCCGGCTCAAACTTGTCAAGCGAAGGTGCATTCATTATAATTCCCGCTGTTGAAGCGGTAACCGTAGGTGCACTTACAGGGGTATCTGATATTATTACTGCACAATTTGCAGTACCTCCACGCATCTCGGGACCATATGAAGGAAGCCATGAAACATGTTTTCCTTCTACCATACCTGCATATGTAGTAAGCTGACCTATTGCCATAATTCCCTGTCCGCCAAAACCTGCCATTACTATTTTATGTTCCATTACTCCGCCTCCTTTGGATTTCTAAAGCTGCCCAATGGATACACCGGCATCATATTATCTCTAAGCCACTGAAGTGCATCATTGGGTGCAAGTCCCCAGTTTGTAGGACATGTTGAAAGAACTTCAACTATACCGAAACCAAGTCCTTTTTCCTGTACTTCAAAACACTCCCTTATGGCTTTTTTAGCCTTTCTTACATTTGCAGGAGTATCTACTGATACACGCTCAACAAACTTGGCACCGTCAATTGTTGAAAGGAGCTCACATACATGAAGCGGTCTTCCACTATGCTCCACAGTCCTTCCAAGTGGGGAGGTAGATGTTTTCTGACCTATCAGCGTAGTAGGTGCCATCTGTCCTCCCGTCATACCGTAAATTGCATTGTTTACAAATATAGTTGAAATCTTTTCTCCCCTATGTGCCGCATGAACTATCTCCGCAGCTCCTATTGAAGCAAGATCTCCATCACCCTGATAAGTAAATACGAAATTCTCAGGAAGCACACGCTTTATACCGGTAGCAACCGCAGGTGCTCTTCCATGTGCCGCTTCATGCATATCGCAGTTAAAATAATTATATGCCAGAACTGAACATCCTACAGGTGCTATACCTATAGCTTTTCCAAGAAGATCCATCTCTTCAAGTACCTGACCAACAAGTTTATGTATTACTCCATGTGTACATCCCGGACAATAATGAGTCGGAACGTCAACTAAACCTTCCGTTCTTTTATATATAACAGCAGCCATCTTATTTACCTCCTAACAGCTCTCTTGCTACCTGTGCTATCTCCTCAGGACTTGGTATCATACCTCCCTGACGACCGTGAAAATGTACTTTTTGTCTGCCTTCAACGGCAATCTTTACATCATCGGTCATCTGACCGGTGTTCATCTCTACTACAAGAATATCCTTGCACTTTTCATTTATCTTCTTAAACGCATCATAAGGATACGGCCAGATAGTAATAGGACGTATAAGTCCAACTTTATAACCCTCTTCCTGAAGAATCGTCATAGCACTTTTAACTATTCTTGAAGTTGTTCCATAGGCACTGAATACAAGCTGTGCATCCTCAAGTCCTACTGTTTCCACACGCACTTCATTTTCTTTTATTTTATTATATTTTTCTATAAGATGCTTATTGTGATCTTCAAGTATTGAAGCTTCAAGATATAATGAGTTTATTATATTCGGCTTTCTCTTACCCTGAGTACCTGTAGTAGCCCAGGTTTTTTCAGGAAGTTCACGTTTTGTATGATTTGTAAATTCAACAGGTTCCATCATCTGTCCGAGCATTCCGTCTCCGCAGATCATTACAGGATTTCTGTAAATATCTGCAAGATCAAAACCTTCAATTATAAGATCAACCATTTCCTGTATATTTGCCGGTGCAAATGCAAGCAGACGATAATCTCCGTTGCCGCCGCCCCTTGTCGCCTGGAAATAGTCTGTTTGTGAAGGCTGTATACCTCCAAGTCCCGGACCGCCACGCATTATATTACATATAAGACATGGAAGCTCAGCAGCAGCTATATATGAAATACCCTCCTGCTTAAGTGAAATTCCCGGGCTTGATGAGCTTGTCATAACCCTTGCACCGGCTCCTGAAGCTCCATAAACCATATTGATCGCCGCTACTTCAGATTCAGGTTGAAGAAATACTCCTCCTACCTTAGGAAGTTCTCTTGACATATATTCAGGCAATTCGCTCTGAGGTGTTATAGGATATCCAAAAAAATATTTACATCCTGCTGCAATAGCAGCAGCGCCTATAGCTTCATTTCCCTTCATTAAAACCTTTGTCATCTTACTTCCTCCAATTCCACAGTTTCCACTGTAATTACACTGTCAGGACACATAGTGGCACAGTTGGTGCATGCTATGCACTTTTCCATCTCCTCTATCTCAGCCGGATGGTATCCTTTACTATTAATCCTGGTTTTGCTTAATGAAATAATCTTTACCGGACATACTGCTATGCATAACTCACAGCCCTTGCAAAGATAATCATTGAATGTAACCTTTCCTCTTCTTGCCATGGTATTACCCCCTCGCAAATTACTTTTATTTTATACTGTCCAAACTTATATAAAAACTTCAGTATTTGAACTATACTTTTTATACAGTCCGAACAGTATTTGATTTTTATTTATTAATTATTGCTGCAGCTTTAATATGTTTTTATACACTATTTTTATATATTTTTAAAATTTTTGAGCATTTTAGTACACTAAACATCTCCTAGATCTTAAGCACCTAATTTAAGGTCTTCCTTTCCTCCTGACGGCTGTGCAAGTGCGAGTCTCTCATACTCCTCATATTTTTCCTTTGCACCCTGTTCCGCTTCCGCAAGAAGCTTCTGTGCTTCATCAGGGAAGGTTCTGTAAAGAGATGCGAACCTGACCTCACCCATAAGGAATTCCTTCAAATCAAGTGTTGGTTTCTTTGAATCAAGTATAAAGGGATTTTTTCCTTCCTTCTTAAGCAGCGGATTATAACGATACAGATTCCAGTAACCTGATTTTACTGCAAGGTTCATCTCCTCCTGTACATTTGCCATACCTTTTACAAGACCATGGGCAACACATGGTGCATATGCAATTACAAGTGAAGGACCGTCATAATCCTCAGCCTCCTGAATTGCCTTTATAAGCTGGTTCTGGTTGGCTCCCATCGCCACTTGTGCAACATATACATAGCCGTATGACATTGCAAGAAGACCTAAATCCTTCTTCTTCGTCTTTTTACCTGAAGCGGCAAATTTTGCAACTGCGCCTACAGGTGATGCCTTTGACGACTGTCCTCCTGTATTTGAATATACCTCAGTATCAACAAGCAGTATATTTAAATTTCTTCCACTTGCAAGAACATGATCAAGTCCGCCATAGCCGATATCATATGCCCATCCGTCTCCGCCATACATCCAGATTGATTTTTTGCTTAAATGTTCTTTATTATGTTTTATAGTTTCATAAAGTTCTTTTGAAGCACCTGTAAGATTCTGTTTGTTCAAAACATCCAAAAGACCATTGCTTGCTGTCTTTGACATGTCCCCGTCATTATATGCATCAAACCATGTCTTAACCGCTGTCTGTATATCGGTATTTTCTTTTTCCATCTCGGCAAGATCATTTATCTTATTTACAAGGTTTTCTCTCTGCTGAGTTTCGGCAAGACACATACCAAGTGCAAACTCAGCATTATTTTCAAAAAGTGAGTTTGACCATGCCGGACCGCAACCATTATGGTTTGTAGTATATGGGAAACAGGGCATAGCAGCACCCCATGCCTGTGTACAGCCTGTCGCATTTGCAACTATAAGCCTTTCGCCAAACATCTGTGTAAGAAGTTTCATATATGGTGTTTCTCCGCAACCTGCACATGCACCTGAAAATTCAAGCAGAGGCTTTTCAAACTGGCTTCCTTTAACCGTCTTTTTGTCAAGAGGATTTTCTTTATAAGAAAGTGTCTGAGCATATTCCCAGTTTTCAGCTTCAAATTTCTGTGAATCCAATGATTCCATAAAAAGTGCCTTGCCTTTTGCCGGGCACACAGCAACACAGCTTCCGCAGCTTATACAGTCAAGCACTGATACCTGCATTCTATATTTGTAAGGCTCAAGACCTTTGCCCTTTGCCTGTACTGTATCAAACTTTTCAGGAGCATTTGCAGTTTCAGACTCATTAAGCAAATAAGGTCTTATACATGCATGCGGACATACATATGAACACTGATTGCATTGTATGCACTTTTCTTTATCCCATCTGGGAACATCTATTGCAACACCTCTTTTGTCATACATTGAAGTACCAAGAGGTACTGTGCCGTCCTCTCTGCCTACAAATGCACTTACAGGAAGAAGATCACCCTTAAGATCATTAATCGGTTTTGCTATCCTTGCCACAAAATCAGGCAGCTTTTCATCTGTCTTCTGAACTTCAGGTACAAGTCCTCCCCAGCTTTCAGGCACATCAATCTTTACAAATTTTTTAGCACCAAGCTCAACCGCCTCATTGTTCATAGCTATGACCTTATCGCCTTTTTTGCCATAAGTCTTTACTATAGCCTGCTTCATATAATCAATAGCATCATCCATAGGAATGATATTTGACAGTGCAAAGAAAGCAGCCTGTAAAACACCATTTGTACGGTTTCCAAGACCTATCTCCTTGCATATATCAATAGCATTGATTGTGTAAAATTTAATCTTATTGTCGTATATATACTTTTTAACTTTATCGCTAAGCCTATCCTCAAGCTGCTGTCTGTCCCATGTACAGTTAAGCAGGAAAGTGCCTTCAGGCTTTAATTCCTCAACTATATCATACCTGTTTATATAGGACTGGTTATGACAGGCTACAAAATCAGCCTTTGTTATTAAATAGCTTCCTATTATCGGCTTTTTACCGAATCTTAAATGTGAACGTGTAAGACCACCTGATTTTTTTGTGTCATATTCAAAATACGCCTGTGCATATAAATCAGTATGATCACCAATTATCTTAATTGAATTTTTATTGGCACCTACTGTTCCATCTGAGCCAAGACCCCAGAATTTACAGTTCACTATACTTTCATCAGCAACATTTACCATCTCTCCAAGAGGAAGTGATGTGAATGTAACATCATCATTGATACCGACAGTAAAATGGTTTTTAGGTTCTTCCTTAAGCATATTGTCAAACACAGCTATAATCTGGTCAGGAGTTACATCCTTTATTGAAAGACCATAGCGTCCTGCATATACTTCAGGTCTTTTTTTAAGTTCATTAAATGCAGCACATATGTCAAGATAAAGCGGCTCTCCAAGTGAACCCGGCTCTTTAGTCCTGTCAAGTACAGTTATTTTTTTCACTGTTTCAGGCACTTCCTTAAGGAAATGCTTAATAGAAAATGGACGATAGAGATACACTTGTATATATCCGGTCTTTCTACCCTGCTTATTCAGATAATCAACAGTCTCCTTTATAACGCCGGCACTTGAACCCATTGAAATTATTACATGTTCAGCATCCTCAGGTCCGTAATAAGAAAATAATTTATACTCCCTGCCAGTAATCTTTTTAATGTCATTCATGTAACCTTCTACGATACCTGGTATTGCATCATAAAAGCTGTTTGCAGATTCTCTTGCCTGGAAATAAACATCCGGATTCTGCACACTACTTCTCATAACAGGTCTTTCAGGGTTAAGAGAACGCTTTCTGAAAGCATCAAGTGCATCATAATCCAAAAGCTTTTCAAGCTCATCATATTCAAGCGCTTCTATTTTCTGTATCTCATGTGATGTACGGAAACCATCAAAGAAATGTATAAAAGGAACTCTTCCTTTTATTGCTGAAAGATGTGCAACACCTGCAAGATCCATAACCTCCTGTACACTGCCTGAGCAAAGCATTGCCAGACCGGTCTGTCTGCATGCCATCACATCTGAATGTTCACCGAATATTGAAAATGCATGCGTTCCGACAACTCTCGCACTAACATGTAAAACTCCAGGCAAAAGCTGTCCGGAAAGCCTGTAAAGCGGCGGAATCATAAGAAGAAGCCCCTGTGAAGCCGTATATGTAGTGGCAAGAGCACCCGTTTCAAGAGCACCATGCATTGCACCGGCTGCACCTGCTTCAGACTGCATTTCTTCAAGTCTTACACGCTGACCAAAAATATTTTTTTTACCTTGTGCGGACCATAAGTCAACGGCCTCCGCCATAGGCGAAGACGGGGTAATCGGATAAATTGTAGCAACTTCCGTAAAGGCATAAGATATATATGCAGCAGCCTCATTTCCGTCCATAGTCTTTACAACCATTATTTAATTTCCTCCTCAATATAAAACAAATCTATTTATTTATAAACTATCGCTTCTTCTTCTTTATCAAGCACCCTTGCAACTCCAGCTGCAAGTGCTTCCATCTCTTCCTCTCCGGGGAATATATATACCGGAGCCATAAAAGATACTCTTTCTTTTATAAGCGATGTAAGTTTTTTTGAATGTGCCATACCACCTGTGAGTATAACAGCATCTATTTTTCCATATAATGTAGCACCAAGTGATGCTATCTCCTTACTTACCTGATATGCCATAGCATTATATACAAGTTCTGCATATTCATCAGTTTGAGCCATCTTTTCAACTTCTCTTGTATCATTTGTATTCAGGTAGCTTACAAAACCTCCCTGTCCGGCAAGACTTTTTTCCATTTCCTTTCTGGACTTGCCGTCATCAAACACCATCTTCATCATAATATCGCAGGGAAGTCCTCCGGAACGTTCAGGTGAAAAAGGTCCATCACCTCTAAGTCCGTTGTTTACATCTATTGCACGTCCTTTTTCATGTGCAGCTACTGTAACTCCGCCTCCCATGTGTGCCACTATACAATTCATATCCTTATACTGCGTACCAAGCATCATTGCAACTTTTCTTGCAACCGCTTTCTGGTTAAGTGCATGCCATACCGATGTTCTGTCATAACCTTTTAATCCGGACAATCTTGCAACCGGTTGAAGTTCATCAACAACAACGGGATCAACCACATAGCATGAGATACCAAGTTCTTTCCCCATCTCATAGCCTATAAGTGCCGCCAAATTTGAAGCATGTTCACGATTTGTAGTCCTTAAATCTTCACACATAGTCTCATTTACGAGATAGGTACCTCCACATGGCAACGGCTTTAAAAGACCGCCTCGTGAGGCTATCGCCTTTAATTCCCTAAGGTCTATATTTCCTGCCGCAAGTGTATCTTTTATAATTTTCATCCTGAACTCATACTGTTCAACAACTTTATTAAATCCTTCAAGTTCCTCTTTTTTATGCCTTAAAGTTTGTTCAAGAACCTTGTCGCCTCCCTTATACACGGCTATTTTAGTAGAAGTCGAACCCGGATTTATAACGAGAATTTTGTTTTGTTCCACTATCGTAATTTCCTTTCATCACATAAAGAGGTAGAATAATCATATATTATTTTGTCAGACATATATGTCTGTATTTTTTTAATATTTCCTGTATTTAAATAAAACAATTAATACAAATAAAACAATTTTATTCTACCTCTTTACAATCCTTATATTATAGACAAAAGACATTTCACTTTAATATTATCAATATACTGTTACATGAGTAAAGAAAGCATTATGCTGTTAAGCTTTGTTTCCGGAGAATCAGAACGTGAAGTTAAAACAACAGGCGCTGCAGCACCTACCACAATACCTGCAATCTTTGCCTGTGCAAGGTAAACAAGTGTCTTCCACATAACATTTCCGGCTTCTATATTAGGCATAAGGAGCGCATCGGCATCACCCTGGATTTCACCTTTATAGCCTTTATGTTCTGCAGCATGTGCGCTTACGGCTATATCAAGTGCCATAGGACCGTCAACGATCATATCCTTAATTTTTCCCTCTTTATACATCTTTGTAATAGCATCCGCATCAACTGTCGCAGGCATCTTAGGATTAAACACTTCTATTGCACATACGGCAGCCACTTTAGGGCATTTAATTTCAAGTGCATCGGTAACAGTCTTTATAGAACCTAAAATCCTAACTTTCTCTTCAAGAGAAGGAAGTATATGCATCGCCGGATCACTGACTACTAAAAGTCTATCAAGACCTGGAATCTCAAATACTCCTACATGACTTAACTCCCCGCCTGTACGCAGTCCCTTTTCCTTATCAAGCACTGCCTTTAAAAGTGTCGGAGTTTTTAAGAGTCCCTTCATAAGCACATGTGCTTTTCCATCTTTTACGAGTGCAACCGCCTTTTCAGCAGCAGCCACTACATCGGGTTCGTCTATAATCTCAACCCTGTCCATATTTATTCCAAGCTGTGCAGCCATCTCCTCTATACGAGCCTTATTACCTATAAGCGCCGCATCGGCAAGATTATCATCTATTGCATCCTTTATAGCTTCAAGCACCGGCATATCGTCAGCAGCAGCAACCGCTATTGTTTTTCTTTTTCCTGAAAGCACCTTTTCCCTTATTTGAGAAATTGATTTCATCTGCTTCCTCCTTTATATAGTCTCTATTATGAAGTTTATAAAAATATACGCCCGGATGCAGGCAAAAAATCAGCCTGCATCCGTAGCACTATAATTAATTAAACTCCTCTTAATTTCATAGAATCTACAATGCGTTTGATAGCAACAATATATGCACCTTTACGAAGTGCAACATCATATTCTTTAGCACTGTTCCATACATTTTCAAATGCAAGATCAATGAGGTGCTTAAGCTCTGTATTAACACGTTCCTCAGTCCATGCAAGCCTCTGTATATTCTGTACCCATTCAAAGTATGAAACAATTACACCACCTGCATTTGCAAGTATATCAGGAACTACCACAACACCTTTCTTCTTAAGGATCTCATCTGCCTCAACTGTACATGGTCCATTAGCAGCCTCAACTACAACTTTAGCCTTAATTCTGTCAGCATTTCCATCATTAATCTGATTCTCAAGTGCTGCCGGGATAAGAAGTGTAGTATCCAGTTCAAGAAGCTCTTCATTTGAAATTCTCTTAAGTCCTTCACCTTTATAGCCATCAAGAAGGTTTCTCTTGTCTTTTGAAAGGTATTCAAGAATCTCAGGTATATTAAGTCCGTCCTCTTTATAAATTGCACCTGATACGTCGCTTACAGCTATAACTTTCATGCCTGATTCATGGATAAGTCTTGCACTTACGCTTCCTACATTTCCCATTCCCTGAACCACTGCAGTAGTTCCCTTTAACGGGATATTAAGTTTTGCAAAAATATTGTTTACAGTAAAGCTTACACCTCTTCCTGTAGCATCACCTCTTCCAAGGCTTCCGCCTAAGGTTACAGGTTTTCCTGTAACAACTCCGTTAACTGTATAACCTTTAAGCTTGCTGAAAGCATCCATCATCCATGCCATCGTCTGCGGATTTGATCCTACATCGGGAGCCGGAATATCTCTTTCAGGTCCTATAATAGGAGCAATACCGTTTGTAAAAGCTCTTGTAATCCTGTTTAATTCTGAGTCCGAAAGCTTCATAGGATCACATACGACACCGCCTTTAGCACCGCCATAAGGTATATTAGCCACTGCACATTTAAATGTCATCCATGCTGATAAAGCCCTTACTTCATCCGCATTTACATCCTGATGGAAACGTACACCTCCTTTTCCCGGTCCTCTTATAGTAGAATGCTGAACTCTGAATCCTTCAAATACCTTTAAAGTTCCATCATCCATAGTAACCGGAAAAGATACTTTAAGTTCACGCTCCGGGTGTTTTAACATCTCATATTCAGACGGCTTATATTTTAATAATGTTGCCACCTCCTCTATGGTTTTAATAACGTTGTCATACGGATTGTACTTGCTCATTTTGTTTTAAATTCCTTTCTGATCTTAAAAATAAATAAATCTTTTTAAATAGTTTAATTTTTGATGTCATTAAAATCAATAAAGCCTTTATAGCACTTGCTTTTTAGATTAACCGTTTTACCAGTACGGTTAATACACCAAATCCTTTTTCTTTTTACCTCCTGCATGTATTTATATATAATCTTTCGAAAGTTATATAATGTATATCCCTACATATCTATCCCTTAAATATTGAAGCACTCGTATACGGTACTCCTTTTATCTCCTCTTTAAAAGAAAACTGTTATTTAACCGGATTTTTCTTAGATAAGACCACATTGATGTGCAAAAACCGTATTAAAACGGCACAAAACACCTGTGATTTCGGCACATGAAACACTTAAACAGTGGTTTTCTAAAAATATACAGTTTATACAATATTTACCTTTCGGAATGATTTCAGCTTACATAATTTCCAGCCTTGAGTTATATCAATCTCTAACATATAGCTAAATCTCTTAACTTAAATCCATCCTTTTAAAATATACAATATTCCGTACCAGAAGCACATATGTTGTATTTAATAACTATCATCGTATATATTTATAAAAACTTATAAACAGTTTCTATTCAAAACAAACTGCAAATTACATATAATCTCTTTACTCAAAGTTCAATATCCGTATAGTTTCTATACCTGTTTGCACTATACAGTTTATACATAATAACCGTCTGAATGTAACGACAAATAGCTGTTTTAACAAGCATACTCCTGACATGCTTAATATACATTATTATTTGTACAATGTCAATAGGAAATGCTATTGTATACAATTTTTATTTAAGCATTTTTTTGGTTATGTTCTTAAAAATATACATTCGTAATGATATTTTTAATTCATATTAAAGTGTAGGGAATTGCAAAATGTATTTTTTTGTCAATTTTTAATTAAACTTTGTCAATGTTTTATTTTAAAATATTTATACTAAACCGATTTACAGAAAGCATTATGTATAATTTTTTTGGTATAAAAACATTATATAAATCAGTGTATATTTTTATTTAATATTTTATACATCTGTCCGTTCTCTGAATACAGTAATATAAATCACGGATTTATATCCGGCTTTACTTCAAACAGACTGCAAAGCTTCCTGAAAAAGGAACTATTTAAACTTTTTAAATAATCAGTATATAGACATTTTTATAGTGTTATCTTTTTATCATAATTGCAAAAATTATACTTTATGCTACAATTAAGCTTAAATTTAAATATAAAAATGCAAAGACTTATATTTTCATTAAAATACGTTTAAACGTCATTTTTTATAAATTGCACTTGCCCTGTATTCACTGAAAAGCTCAGCATGTATACAGCCTCCGCTATTAAAATTGACGGACAAAGGAGAGAACATGAGTAAAAGAAACCTTACCCTGCTTACAGATCTTTATGAGCTTACCATGATGCAGGGTTATTACAAAGAAAAGGATATGAATGAAACTGCCGTATTTGATATGTTTTTTCGTTCAAATCCCAATAAAAATGCTTATTCAATATGTGCAGGACTTGCACAGGTTATAGATTATATAAATAATCTTCATTTTGACAACGAAGACATAGCATATCTTAAAAGTACCGGTCTTTTTAAAGAGGCTTTTCTTGAATATCTAAAAAGTTTTAAATTTACAGGTGATATCTATGCAATACCTGAGGGTTCACTTATATTCCCCAAAGAACCTGTAGTAAAAGTTATAGCACCTCTTATGCAGGCACAGCTTGTAGAAACTGCCATACTTAATATTATAAATCATCAGTCTCTTATAGCCACAAAGGCTGCAAGAGTCGTACATTCGGCAAGAGGAGACAAAGTCCTTGAATTTGGCTTAAGAAGAGCCCAGGGACCTGATGCAGGCATATATGGTGCAAGAGCAGCCGTGATAGGAGGCTGTGCCGCTACAAGCAATGTTCTTGCAGGACAGCTTTTTAATATACCTGTAAGCGGAACACATGCACATAGTTGGATTATGAGTTTTCCTGATGAGTTAAGTGCATTTAGGGCATATGCAAAACTCTATCCAAACTCATGTACGCTTCTTGTAGATACCTATGATACTCTTGAAAGCGGAGTACCTAACGCTATAAAAGTATTTTCCGAAATGAAGGCATCAGGTATGAAGCTTCAAAATTACGGTATAAGACTTGACAGCGGAGATCTTGCATATCTTTCGAAAAAAGCGAGGATTATTTTAGATGATGCAGGCTTTGAAGACGCCTTTATTTCAGCATCAAATGATCTTGATGAGTATCTTATAGACTCATTAAAACAGCAGGGGGCAAAAATCCACCTCTGGGGAGTCGGAACAAGCATGATTACATCAAGAGACTGCCCGGCTTTCGGCGGTGTTTATAAACTTGCCGCAATATATGATAAAAATCAATGTGCTTTTGTACCTAAAATTAAAATTTCAGAAAATACTGAAAAGGTTACAAACCCCGGAAATAAAAAAATATACAGGATATATCATAAAGATAATCATAAAATTATAGCGGATCTTATATGTCTTGAAGATGAAATAGTGGATATAAATGAAGAACTTGTGCTTTTTGACCCTAATGAAACATGGAAAAAAACCATGCTCTTTCCGGGAAGTTATACTGTTAAAGAAATATTAGTGCCTGTATTTAAAAAAGGAAAGTGCATATATGATTCTCCTGCAGTTATGGATATACAGGCTTATTGCAGACAGGAACTTGATACACTCTGGGATGAATCAAAACGTCTTGCATATCCGCATAAAATACATGTTGACCTTTCACAGAAACTTTGGAATATGAGGGTCGACCTTTTGAGCAAATATTAAAAGCTACTAAATTTTTATGAAAGGATACTTTTAAACCGGAATGTTCCATGAGATCTATCCAAAGATATTTGATCCTGAATATCTTAATAAACAGCCCCTGCCTGATTCATACCTGCTTTTTTTTGATAAATCATATGTCTTTCTTCAAAAAACAGATGCAGAATATCATTCTGAAAATGCTTGTACTGATCTACCTGAAAACGGGCTTTCAATACCAAAATTTAAATATTTCGGCGAAAATATAGACAGACTGACTCAAAATTCATATTATCTTTTTTCAATTGATGATGATGACTACTTTCTGGCACTTAATTTTGATTCTGACAAAGGTGATTCTTTGCAGCTTACAGGAGAAAAAATAGATATTTTCAGAAAACTGAGTCCAAAAAGCACCGCTTTTGCAGTACTTGTGGGCTATCATATATATACCTGGCTGCAAAACAGAAAGTACTGCGGAAGATGCGGCAGTGTAAATCTCCGCTCCGATACTGAAAGAGCTCTGATATGTCCCAGGTGCTCACAGATAGAATACCCACGTATAATACCTGCAGTTATAGTGGCGATTACAGATAAAGACAATATACTGCTCACTAAAAGAGCAAACAGCAGTTATAAGCTTCCTGCACTTGTTTCAGGTTTTCTTGAAATAGGAGAAACTCTTGAGGAAAATGTCAAGCGAGAGGTATTTGAGGAAGTCGGGATCAGAGTAAAAAATGTCAAATATTACGGTTCTCAACCCTGGGGTATAGCTGAGGCTGTAATGATTGCATTTACTGCAGAACTTGACGGAGACAACAAAATCACCATTGAAGAAAACGAGCTTTCTGAAGCTGCATGGGTAAAAAGACAGAATGTACCTATACTAAATTCAGATATAAGCATAGGTCAGGAAATGATACAGAAGTTCAGAGAAGGAAAGCTTTAAATAATATATTAAAAGGTTATATACAGATGGATATAAATAAAGGTATTAAAACCCCGAACCCGGATAACACCAAATCAAATGATAAAACTTTTTATAAAGAAACTGAAAAAGTCAGCTCAAAAGACTCTTATAATAATATAAACAATCAAAAAAAGAAAATACTCCTTATAGGAACCGGAGGTACAATTGCATCACAAAAAAGTGATGACGGTCTAAAACCTTCTCTTTCCTCTAATCAGCTTCTTAAGTATGTACAGGGGGTTTTTACATTTGCAGATATTGATACTATTGAGCTCTTTAATATAGACAGTACCAATATGCATCCAAAACATTGGCTTATTATATCTAATTGTATAAAAAATAACTATATAAAATATGACGGCTTTGTAATATGCCATGGAACCGATACTATGGCATATACTGCAGCTGCTCTTTCATACCTTATACAGAACTCAAAAAAACCTGTTGTAATTACAGGTGCACAAAAGCCTATAGATATGGATGTAACGGATGCCAAAACAAATCTTTATGACAGCATACTTTTTGCTTCTTCACAAAAAGCTTATGGCATAAATATAGTATTTGACGGTAAGGTAATATGCGGCACAAGAGCAAGAAAGGAAAGGAGTAAAAGTTATAATGCATTTTCATCAATTAATTTTCCATATCTTGCTGTTATACAGGACCATCGGATATTCTTCTATATAGATGATAAAAAACACAATAATGAAAATATTGTCTTTTATGATAAATTAAATACCAGAATAGGTCTTTTAAAGCTTATACCGTCAATGGATGCACAACTGCTTAAATTCATGGCATTAAACTATGATGCTATTATAATAGAATCATTTGGAGTCGGAGGTCTGCCGTCATATGAAGATGTTGATTTTAAAGCGGCTATAAGCGATCTCACAAAACTTGGCAAAATTGTAGTAATGTCAACACAGGTACCGCTTGAAGGAAGTCATATGTCAATATATGCAGTCGGAAAAAATATAAAGGAGGAGTTTTCACTTATTGAAAACTTTGACATGACACTTGAATCAGCTGTTGCAAAACTTATGTGGATACTTGCTATAACAAAAGAACCGCATAAGGTAAGAGAAATGTTTTATACTCCAATAAACCGGGATCTGCTTTGGCAATAACACTTATGTTATTGCCAAAACCTAGCTCAGTTCTACTTTTAAAGAATCTTCAGGTTTAAACTCTGATTTCAAATCATATATATTATGCCCTGTAGAGTCTCTCAAAACTCTGCCTTCAAGTGAATAACAGCGTATAAATCTGTCTTTTTCAATACTTGACCAGTGCTCTATGTCCCATGTCAGATATCCGTCCCTATCAGTTTTCTTTTTCTTAAGATAAACATCTACCTGCCTGCCTGAATTCATCAGACTTATAAACTCTTCAACATCAGCAACTTCAACATCATATTTATTTACTGTATCATATACTTTCATATATTTAACCTCATATTTTTAATATAGTAGTAGTTTTTTAAGACCCTCTCCAAGGTCCTTAAAAGTATTAACTATAGCACTTTTATATAATTTAAACCAATGCAAATTTTCAGCTATTATAAAATTCAAATTATAAACAGCATACAGTAGAAAGATGTCCATTTTTAAAACAGACTTATTTGTAATAAATGTCATTCACTGTTATATCTCTATAATTACAAATGCACAGGCATAATCTTTTGTATTTGTTATTGAAACCTGTATATTGTTAAAGCAAATACCTTGATTAATACATTTTTTCATGCCAATCTGTTTAAAACAATCATTCAATCCGTACAGCTTTTCAAGTGCCCTGCCATACAGCTTTATATACGGTTTTCCAATATTATCTCTAAGCACTTCAACTTCATATGGCATAAAACCTCGAAATCCTGTGCCCAGACTTTTTGCAAATGCTTCTTTCGCAGCAAAATTTCCTGAAAAAAAAGAAACTTTGTTATTTGATAAATGTACCTCTCTTTCAGTAAACAGCTTTTTAATAAAACGCCCTGAAAAACTGCTTTTAATTGCTGCTTTAATTCTTGCATTTTCTATAATATCAACGCCCATACCTATTATCATAATATGACCCTTAATGTGTTTATAAATCTTTTAGATACTTACGATAATTAAACATATACAAAGTATAAAATTATCACATATCTTCATCATCTTCCACGCCTATGACTCCAAAAACTGATGCCATGGTTGAAACTGCCGCAACCACAGCAACAATTATAACAAGAAAAAGTATTCCCGCAAAAATAACCATCAATTCCATTATAATACCTCCCGTATATTATTTAGCAAGACAGTTTAATACTATCACAATATCTTATATATGTAAACAATCCATCACAGTTCCAATGCCGTCTTACCTATATCAGTCCGGTTATACTTACCTTTAAAATCTATAAACTCACAGGCACTATAAGCATTTTTTACAGCCTCTTTAATATCCTTTCCCTTAGCAGTTATACCAAGAACTCTGCCACCGGCGGTAACTATATTATCTCCTGATTTTTTTGTACCTGCATGAAAACAGTAAAATCCCTTATCCTCAGATAAATTGAACTTATCAAGCCCTTTAATAACCATACCTTTTTCATAATTTTGCGGATATCCGGCACTTGCAAGAATTACACATGCTGCAGCATTATCTTCAAATTTAAACCACACTTCATCACCAATTTTGAGGTCTCGTTTTGCAAGTTCAGTTGCTGGAACAATAAGGACAAAATTACCGTCGATTATATCATTCTCCATCCTTACAAGTACAGTCTGAGTTTCAGGATCACCGAATCTTACATTATACTCAAGAACTTTAGGACCGTCTTTCGTCAGCATAAGCCCGAAAAATATTACCCCTTTAAATTCAATGCCTTCACAATTAAGTGCATGCAATGTTTTTTCATAAATATTTTTAATACAGTATTTTTCTATATCCTTTGTATAGAAAGGACTTGGAGAAAACGCTCCCATACCGCCCGTATTTAAACCTGTATCTCCGTCCCCTATTCTTTTATGGTCCTGTGAAGATGCCATCGCCTTTACAGTTTTTCCATCACAAAATGACAGTACACTCACTTCAGGACCTGTAATAAACTCTTCAATTATTACAGTATCGCCTGAAGTACCGAATATTTTTTTAACCATAATATCTTCAATCGCATCATATGCATCATCATAACAGCTGCATATAAGCACTCCTTTTCCAAGTGCCGGACCATCCGCTTTTACCGCAATCGGGTATTTTACAGTTTTTAGGTACTCTTTTGCCTTGTCTGAATTATCAAAGACTTCATAAGCGGCAGTAGGTATGCCGTATTTTTTCATAAGATGTTTAGCAAATGATTTTGAACCTTCAAGTCTTGCGGCATTTTTGGAAGGACCGAATACCCTAAGTCCCTCCTTTTTAAACTCATCAACTATGCCTTGACATAAGGGATCATCCATACCCACTACAGTAAGTCCTATATTTTTCTCTTTTGCAAATTTAATGATATCCTTAAAATTCATTACAGGTATATCTGCGATTTCCGCTATTTCCGATATCCCCGCATTTCCCGGAACACAATATATTTTATCCGCTCTGCCGCTCTGAGAAAGTTTATGGCATATAGCATGCTCTCTGCCGCCTCCGCCTACAACAAGTACATTCATATAAATCCACCATCCTTTATCTGTTTTAAACTATCGGAAGTCTTATATCACCGTTTGCAGCCATATTAACTACTTTAGGCAGTATTATATGTTCCGCCTCTTCCATGACCCTTTTTTGAAGCAGCAATGGAGTATCATCATCTTTTACCTCAACAGTCTTTTGCATAAGTATTTTTCCGCTGTCTATACCTTCATCAACAAGATGTACCGTAGCACCTGTAATCTTCACTCCTCTTTTAAGAGCGGCTTCATGTACTTTAATCCCGTAAAAACCCTTCCCGCAAAAGCTGGGTATAAGGGAAGGATGTATATTGATTATCCTACCCCTATAGCTTTGTACCACTTTATCAGGTACTTTTGACAAAAAGCCTGCAAGCACTATGAGATCAGGTCTGTTTTCATCTAAAATCTTTAGCATGAGGTTTTCAAATTCATACTCATTATATTTTTTTGCCGGTACACATACTTTTTTAATATTCTCAGCTTCCGCTCGTTTAAGTGCATAAGCGGCTTCATTGTCGGAAAAAACCAAATCTATACATGCATTCTTTATATCACCTGTTTTTAATGCATTTATAAGCGCCTGAAGATTTGTACCGCCGCCGCTTACCATTACCGCAACACTTAGCATAATTCTATACCGCCCGCTCCTGATATAACCTTTCCTATTACACATGCTCTTTCGCCTGATAAATGTATTGCTTTTAAAGCTTTTTCGGTTTCATTTTCATCAACGGCAATCACCATACCTATTCCCATATTGAAGGTATTATACATGACTTCTTCATTTACATTTCCATTCTTTGCTATAAGATTAAATATAGCAGGTATTTTATAAGAGTCCTTTTTTACAGAAGCTGCAACCCCTTCAGGCAGCATGCGAGGTATATTTTCATAAAAACCTCCTCCTGTGATATGTGAACAGGCTTTTATCCTTACACCTGATGATTTGACTGCAAAAATCGCTCTTACATATATCCTTGTAGGTGCAAGAAGTGCCTCACCAAGTGTAATATCAAGTTCATCATAGTATCTTTCAAGGTTTTCTCTGCTCATCTCAAATACCTGTCTTACAAGTGAAAAACCGTTTGAATGAACACCGCTTGAAGCTATCCCTATAAGTATATCTCCCGCCTTTACCTGTGCACCGTTTATAATATCCTTCTTATCTGCAACACCCACCGCAAAACCTGCAAGATCATACTCATCTTCAGGATAAAAGCCCGGCATTTCAGCAGTTTCACCGCCTATAAGTGCCGCACCTGAGGCTATACAGCCTTCTGAAACACCTGATACTATACAGGCAATCTTTTCAGGATTATTTTTACCGCAGGCTATATAGTCAAGAAAAAACAGCGGCTCACCCCCTGCACATACAACATCATTTACACACATAGCAACACAATCTATACCTATAGTATCATGCCTGTCCATAATAAATGCAAGCTTCAATTTGGTTCCAACTCCATCAGTGCCTGATAAAAGCACAGGTTCGTCCATTTCTTTTATTTTTGCAAGCGAAAATGCTCCTGAAAAACCTCCAAGCCCACTTAAAACCTCAGGTCTAAAAGTTTTTTCAACATATTTTTTTATAAGTTCTACCGACCTGTATCCTGCCTCTATGTCAACACCTGAACTTTTATAATCCATAAAAACCTCCAAAATTCTTATTCAAATGCCTTATATCCCTCTTCCTGAAGTTTTAGATCTTTTTTAATAATCTCCTCTTTCATATTCTTTGAATAATCTTCAAGTTTTTTTCTAATTGTATCATCTGACACCGCCAGTATCTTTGCCGCAAGTATTCCTGCATTTTTTCCGCCGTTTATCGCCACTGTTGCACATGGGATTCCGGAGGGCATCTGTACAATTGAATAAAGTGAATCTACGCCTCCAAGATCTGAAGTCTTCATAGGTACTCCTATAACAGGCAGCAAAAATAAAGCAGCACACATACCCGGCAGATGTGCCGCCTTACCGGCTCCTGCTATAATAACCTTTATACCCCTGTTTTGTGCATTTTTTGCCCATTCAAAAAAAACTTCCGGTTCTCTGTGTGCGGAAATTATCCTTATTTCAAAATCAATCCCCATATCTTTTAAAAAATCGGCAGCTTGAGACATTACTTTCATATCAGAATCACTGCCCATAACTATACCTACTTTAGGCATATATCCTCCTTCCCAAGACAAAAAAGCCTTGATATATACTATATTTATTATAGCATATTCAGGCTCTTTTGCACGTTTTTTCTTATTAATTACATTCGCATTCTATATTTTAAATAAGACTATTTTAAATTTCTCATCATATCATTAAGCTCGTCAAGATCTTCAAGCACAAAATATCCATTTTCTATAATTAAAGTCTCATTGCCGTTTTTATCAACTGCACAAAGGCAGCCAATCTCATCATAGGGAACCGTTATATCTGTATGACAGTTAAAATACGCCTTAGATATATCATCTTTCCTAAGTATTGAAATCTCATTGTCTCTGGCTGCTATAAGCTTGCCGTCGGGATTATATGTCAGAAAATCTTCCTCATGTGAATAACATGTATCGCCAAGTGCAAAATGAGGACCGGTTTTTTCAGCTATAAGTATAGGCAGAGCCTTAAATATACCGTATTTTTTAGCAGCTGCATAAGCAGCGGTATTGGTTCCTATGGCAAATTCTCCCATAGGAAGGCTTTTATACCCCTTAAGCAAAACATTTTCAATAAGTTTCTTTTGGCTGTCTGCACCGTTTAGATTTTCTTCATCAAAATTGGAGCAGCTATAATCAGTTACCATACCATCTTTAAATTTTATAATTAAATTTTTAAAATGTATACCTCCTATATACACCTCAGAGACATTTAATATTCCGTCAGTACCCTTAAGTACGGGACTTGTAAAAACCTCTCCCAAAGGTATATTTACATCTGCAAGACAATTTTCAAATGCACTTTCCTTTCTGTGATCTTTAATCTTATATATGTTTACACATAAATCAGTCTTATTTTTATTTCTGCCCTTAATTCTTACAAAATCCGCCTTATCAAGATTATCAATTAAAATCTGCTGCATCCTGCAGTAGGAATCGGTGTCAAGAGTATTTATCCTTATAATATCATCAAATATATTTTTATAAGTAATTTCATCTTTATTGCACAACGCATTTTCACTGCTCTTTATTATACCCGGCAGCGGCCATGCAATTATAGCAAAGCTTGTTTCCTCTCTTTTTATATATTTGCTCTGAAGGACTGAAATCCGCTGTCTGTAATCAAGACTTAATTTTATATCTTTATCGGTAAATGAATAGGCAGCCGGAGCATATACAGGATTGAATTTTTCCTCTCCAAAAACTTCAATCAATGCAGGTCCGGCATTGAGTTTTATATCTTCTTTAAACTTTTCATAAGCATATCCTGCAAGCTCAATTTTCCTGTCAAGATATGCTTTTTTTATAAGTATAACATTGTCAAATTTATGATCAAGTATATACTGCTTATTTATATCAAGAGCACTGCATCCTACATCTCTTACTTCGCTCTTATCACTAAGCTTATACGGTTTTTCTTGAAATACTGTAATTATACCTGTTTTTTCAAAATTACGGATAATCTCCCTGAGCAGCCTTTCAAATCCGAAAGTATATCGTATCGAAACATATTTTTTTTCTGAAATATCCTTTCCTGCTATTTTAAAACCACGTATAAAACCGTCAGTGAAAGCATCAGCCATATATTTGATTTTATCCTGCGTAAGCGATAAAAGATAATATGCACTGCCTATTTCTTCATCTGAGATATAATCACCGAATTTAAATAAATACCTGATATCATTTAAATCCGAATTCATTATAATATCATATATAAAATTATCATCAGGTATAAATGCCCCGGCAATACTTCTTTCAACGCTCTCATCAAGATAGTCATAAAAATGTCTATAAATTATATTTTCAATTTCCTTAGCATCTACTTCACCATCATATAAAAAAAGCGTATATATCTCTAAAAAAAGCTCAAGTACTGCCGCATACTCGTAAAGCCTGCCCCTGTAAATCATAGGAAGCACAGTCCTTATCTCACATGCAAGAAGAGACAGCAGTCTGCCTGATTTCCTGCCGAAAAACTTTTCCATATGTGTAGGACAGTAAATCGAATTTTTATAATTCTCAGATAACAATGAAGCATATAAAGCTTCCTGCCCTGCTTTAAGCTCTTCAAGACTCAAGCTGTCAAATTCCCCGTTTTCAATTTTTTTTCTTATTTCATATGATGAAAGTATAAAATTTGCATTTTCAAGAAAATATTCACGGTAAACAGCATTTATATTATCCCGACTTATTTCTTTTATACGCCCTATAGCAGACTCTATACGTTCAATGTATTTTAAATCTTCAAGTTTATATGCAATTTTATTTTCATAATTATTTTCCATATTATTTTTTATTTGATTTTCTACTTCGCTTTCTGTATTATTCTCCATATTTATTTATGCCCTGTAACCTATAAAAACTACAGTGATCCATATTACAAATTGTATTCCGCCTATGCCTACTCCAAGAAATGAAAGCCAATATTTTGCAGGCCTGTTTTTAAATGAACGCAGCCCGAACCAGAGTGCCGAGGCTGAAAACAAAAAAGAACTGAAACCAAGTGCCGATACAGTCATATCAGGGCTTCCCTTATAAAATAAATTCAGATAGTAGGCAATATATAAAAATATAAGACCTATAAAGGCACAGAAAGTTGATGTTATACCTCCTTTTGCCATAGGCTTTTTAATATAATTTATTAAATTTTCATTTATATCCGCCATAGGCTTTTTCCGGTCTTCAGGAAAAGTAAATTTAGCCTCTTCAAGTATAGCCTCCCCTTTTGTTCTTGCAGGTGCCATGATTTTTTTCCTGTCTTCATCTTTTTCAAATAAATTTAAAAATTTAAACAAATCAGCCTCCATTTACTATATATATGCATATTATACAGTGTTTTTTTCAAGCCTGTGCCATATAATATTTCCAATTAAAAATACCGTATATCCTATTACGGAACCTAAGGTATTTAATATAATATCATCAATATCAAAGCTTCCTACATTTACTATAAACTGTATACCTTCAACTCCAAGCGAAAAAAGCATTCCCATAAAAACAGTTTTTAACATACCCATTTTATATTTACTTATTATAGGAATAAAAAATCCGAAAGGTATAAAAGCAACTACATTGCCGGGCACATTTATCATAAATGCCACCATACCCAGAGTATGTCTGTATTTGTAAAAGCGCATTATTTCTTTAAAAGGCTCTATATTATAACTTCTTTCTGCAAGCGGATTTTCCATCCTGCCAAATACTTCTGCAAAAAACAGCAGGTAGACAAGTATAATAAGATATGCAATAAAGTATATTTTGCCCAATATTTTATACCTTGGCTTTATATTTTTTTCCATAATTTTATATTAAAAGACAATCTCATCTTTTCTTGTTAAAAGTTTTGCTCCAAAAACTATTGCGACTATGCCGGTCGCAACTCCGAGAACAATGCTTATTATACCTATTGCAATACATGCAGCTCCTGAGTTTCTCATAGTATTATATACTTTTTCCATAATTTCCTCCGCTGTATTATTTATAAATCACTTTATATTATATTTATTAAAAACCAATTACGACATAGTTTTAAATCAATTTTCTGTGCCGTAGATTTTATAATAATCATCTATAAGACCTTTTAATTTATCATCTATTATAATCCTGCCATTACAGGGCTTGTTATAAAGGTAGTTTATAACTTCTCTCATACTTACTATGGAAGCGGTTTTAATATTATATTTTTTACTTATTTCCTTAAGTGCACTTTCTTCCCCTCTGCCCTTTTCACATCTGTCTACACTTACTATAAGCCCAAGCACATTTACACTGCCCTGTGCGTTTAAAATAGGCATGGTTTCTTCAACTGAAGTTCCTGCCGTAGTTACATCTTCTATTATAACAACCCTGTCTTTATCATTAACAGGTCCGCCAAGAAGTATGCCTTTGTCTCCATGATCCTTTATCTCTTTACGGTTTGAGCAGTATTTTATATCAGCACCATACATATCCGACATGCTTATACAGGCTGAAACTGAAAGCGGTATGCCTTTATATGCAGGACCAAATAAAACTTCAAAATCCGTTCCGAAATTTTCCTTAATAGCTTTTGCATAGTATTCACCAAGTTTTTTAAGCTGACTTCCGGTCTTAAATGAGCCCGTATTTATAAAAAACGGAGTTTTTCTACCACTTTTTGTAATAAAATCTCCGAATTTAAGTACATCACAGTCTATCATAAATTCTATAAATTCTTTTTTATATCTATCAATTTGTTCCATAATATTCTACCATTTACCTGAAAGACCTATAATCTGATTTACATCATTAAATCCATTGTCAATAAGGTATTCATTTATTCCTTCAACTATATTTACTCCGGCACCAGGATTATAAAAATTTGCAGTACCTACACTTACCATAGATGCCCCTGCAAGCAAAAATTCTATTGCATCCTCGGCATTTGATATACCTCCCATACCTATTACAGGTATATTAACAGCCATTGCAGTCTGATATACCATACGCAGTGCCACAGGCTTTATACACGGACCCGAAAGTCCTCCGGTTTTATTTGCCAAGGCAAAACATCTTTTATAAATATCAATCTTCATGCCGGTAAGTGTATTTATAAGAGATACCGCATCAGCACCGCCTGCCTGTGCCGCCTTTGCCATTACTGTAATATCAGTTACATTCGGCGAAAGTTTCATGATTATAGGCTGTTTGGCATATTTTTTTATTTGTGAAGTTATATGTTCAACTGATTCCGCCTTCTGCCCGAAAGCTATACCGCCTTCTTTGACATTCGGGCATGATATATTTATCTCCAGCAAATCTACAGGAACATCATAAAGTTTCTCTACTACTTCTATATAATCACTTTCAGTCTTTCCGCATACATTTACTATAATCTTTGTGTCATACTGTTTTAAAAACGGGACATCCCTTTTTATAAATACATCAATCCCCGGATTTTGCAAGCCTATAGCATTTAGCATACCTCCATAAGTTTCTGCAATTCTTGGAACAGGATTGCCTGCCCATGGGATATTCGCTACACCTTTTGTAGTAACGGCACCAAGCTTTGAAATATCGGTCAGCTCACAATACTCTGCACCCGAACCGAAAGTGCCGCTTGCGACTGTTACCGGATTTTTCATAACAACACCGGCAATGTTTACTTTAAGCCTTGACATACTCACAATACCACCTCCTCGGCAGGAAATACCGGACCGTCTTTGCATACTCTTGCATTATTGACACAGCTGTGGCTGTCTTTTTCTACAGTATTGCATACACATGCAAGACAGGCACCTATAGAACATGCCATCCTTTCTTCAAGAGAAACATAACATTTTATATCATAAAGTGTACAATACTCCTTCAGTGCTCTCAGCATAGGTAAAGGTCCGCATGCCATAACCGTAGCATGATTTAGATCAATTTCATTTTTAAGCACTGCATCCATTACAGTCCCCTTTACTCCTATACTGCCGTCATCACTTGCAGTATAGACTCTGCCATATACCTCAAATTCATCTTTAAGGAACGGGCTGCCACCTTTATATCCAAGCACTGCCCTTCTCCTTCCTTTAAGTCTTTTCATAAGCTCAAGCAGCGGCGGTATACCTATACCTCCGCCTATAAGTACTGTATCTGTTGAATCAAGCGGGAAACCGTTTCCGGCAGGTCCGAGCAGATCAATTTTTGCACCCCTTGGCATAGTGCTTAAAAATTCGGTTCCGCTCCCTTTCCCGGTTACTCTGTATACCAGCCTCAGACCGGTTTTATCACTGCTTACACTGCATATACTTATAGGTCTTGGCAGAAGTCTGCTTTTGTCATTTAAAAAAATTGAAACAAACTGTCCCGGCATTGCTTTTTTTGCTATATCAGGCACCTCTACCCATAACTCATATATATTTCCTTCTACACTTTGCGACTGCACATTTTTCTGTAAATTGCCATGAAATGTAATATATCCGCTGGATTTTAACATCAGTCTCCTCTGCCGGCAGCCGATGAAATATCCTTAATCATATCGGATACCGCAAGCCTTGAGGCTTCTGCGAATTCCCGGCTGCTGAATTTATTCTTATATTTTTCAGACTTATAGGCAGCTATTATTCCTCTTGAAGAATTTATAATGGCACCAAGTCCTTCATCATTAAAACAATATTTAAGTTCAGCCGCCCCTGCTCCCTGTGCACCGTATCCCGGTACAAGAAAATATGTATATGGCATAAGTTTCCTTAATTTTTTAATCACCTCAGGAAATGTGGCCCCAACCACCGCACCTACATTTGAATAATACCCGTCCATGGATAAACTTCCCCACTCTGCAACCTTTTTGCCGACATGTTCATATAATGCTCTTCCTCCGGCCTCTATATCCTGAAATTCACCGCTTGAGGGATTTGAGGTCTTAACAAGCACAAATATACCTTTATCGTATTTATTGCAGGCATTTAAAAACGGGATTATGCCATCGCTTCCGGTATAGGGGTTTACTGTAATCATATCAGTATCAAAACCACTATATGTCATACTTCCTATCTCAATTTCTCCAATATGCCCCGTAGCATAGGCTTCACAGGTTGAACCTATATCTCCCCTCTTTACATCTCCTATGACAATAAGTCCTTTTTTATGGCAATAATCAATTGTTTCGGCATATACTTTCATTCCCTCCGGTCCGAGCTGTTCATACATAGCCGCCTGCGGCTTTACTGCAGGTATGAGATCATAAATATTGTCTATAATTTCCTTATTAAATCTCAATACCGCCTGTGCTGCACCCTTAAGTCCGGCTCCAAATTCGTCATATGACTGTATTTTTATATGTTCAGGTATAAATGACGGCATAGGATCAAGTCCTACACATACCGGTGCTTTCTTTTGTTTAATTTTTTCTATAAGTTTAGTTATCATCTGTGTACAATAATATCTCCATATATGGAATTACCTTTAAGGCTGCTTAGATTTTACCATAAAGATACATGTGCAACAAGGTATAAAATAAATCCGGCATTTTTTATCGCAATTATATGTTACTGCAAGTATCTTTATAATATATATTATATCGTTTAACTATGATTAAAATATTATCGCAATTTTACTGCCCTCATGATATACTTGAAATGCTATGAACACTGATTTAACTATAATTTTAAAAAATAAACTTGACTCACAGCTGCAAAATGATATAGATAATCTTCTAAGGATATGCTGCGATTTTGAGCCGATTTGTGTGTCATTTCCTTTTGACGAGGAAAGTTGTATTTATATACTCGGTTATAAAAATAATATACTTATATGTATGATACCGCTTATATACATAAGCGAAGGACTCTATGAGTGCAGTGCATGGACACATCCCGACTTTAGACGTATGGGATTTTTTAAGATGCTCTGGTCTTTTGCACTTAAAAAACTGCCAGACAATTCTTCAGTACAGTTTATAAATGATGCAAACAGCATCCTTGGCAGGTTTGCCGCAAAAAAAATCAACGCCTTAAAAATATACACTCAGCACTTAATGAGCCTTGATTTAACAACTATACCTGAATACATGCCGGACCATTTTTTTAAAGTTCTGCCTGTTTCTGTTGTTCAAACTAATAAAACTGTCAAAACTCACAAAGCAGAACCGCTAAATACCGATGAAAAATCTTCACATTCTGATTTAACTGATACAGATAATTCTAATCATTATATTATAAAATCTGATAAAAGAGAGCGTAAACTGAATTTATTTCAAGGTACAGTCGTAGCTGAATTTAATATAATCAACTATAAAAGTAAGAAAGATATTTATTTTTACGGTTTTTTTATAATAAAAAGCTGCGTGGAAAAGGATTCGGATATTATATATTTAATTATATACTGAATTTTTTAAAAAAATCGGGACATAGAATGATTTATTTACAGGTTGAAGACAGCAATGTCCCTGCGTTCAGGATTTACAGAAAATCAGGTTTTTATGTGATAGAAGCAGTTGAATACTATGAATTTGTTTTGCGTAAACAGAATCATTAAATTTCTTATCCTACACAGTCTTTTATCTAAAATACCAAATCTCTTTAAAATATATTGCAGTTTAGACTGATTTATGGGATAATGATAAGCAGGTTTCGGTTTGCTTAGGATACTTAGTACTAAAGTTTTATTATTATACTTACATATACTTATATCATGAACAAATCAGAACAACCTGTACAGGCACTGCGGACAGTATATTATACATATAAAGCAGTGCTTTCTGATATTTAAAATCAAAGGCGGTTAAATCTTACTTAAATTAAAATCCGTCAAAACGGCACAGCAACAGATCCCGCCAGGAGTACAAATATATTTACGCAATATATTAAAGAATAGGATACAAAACAGATTATGAACGAAAATCAGGATTGGAACAAACTCCGCAGTGATATAGCCGACACTGCTAAAAATATACTTAAAAACGCTGATTATGAAGGCATGATCAATAATATTACAGATGCTGCACATAGTGCAATTGACGAGGTGGCATCAAGTATAAGCAGAAAATATGAAAGAGATATTAGAAAACATAACAGACATTTAAGGCGTGAGCTTGAAAGAAGTTTAAGATATAGGGATCGTTTTTCTCCGGATCTTAACGAAAACGTACCAAACAGCATGTATGGTCCTTATGATGACTTAAACGGCATGGAAGCTGAAAATAATACTCTGTATTACAAAAAAAACAAGAGGACAGGAATAAATAAATATAGTATATTCAGTGAAAATTTTTTAAGCAACAGAAAATTCAGACCTGCAAAGCAAATATCTTCTATGGTAATACTCCTGTTTTTTTGCCCTTTAGCATTTGCGATGTGTCTTGCAATGATATTATTTATAACTTTGAATATAACAGTGCCGCTCTCTGTCTATGTTATTTTTTCTATTACCGCATTGATTTCATTTTTTATGATTTTTTTATCATGTGTTAATCTGTCAACCATAAATGAATCAAAAAAATTCATGAATGTAATAGGCTCAAAAAGTTATATAAATCTAAGCGTTCTCGCACAGTTTACAGGGAAAAGTATAGCTCATATAAGGAAATCACTAAAAAAAATGATTGATCAGGGTATATTTCCGCAAGGGCATTTTGATAAGGAAGAGCTGTGTTTTATGCTTGATAATGAAACCTACAACGAATATCTTGCTATTGAAGTTGAAAAGGCTTCACTAAAACTAAATGCCAAGAATGAAACTTCTAAAGTAGATGAAAAGGATAGTGAAAGTGATTATCCTGAAGCAGCCTCATTAAATGAAGAAGATAGAAAAAAATGGTTTGAAATTATAGAGATGGGCAAAAAATATACACAGGATGTTAATAGGCTTAATGAAAGTATAAAAAGTGAAGTTGTTTCAGAAAAGCTTTCAATACTTGAAAACCTGCTTCGTGATATCTTTGCCAGAATAAAGGAAAAACCTGAAGAAATCTCACATATGTATAAATTTATGGATTATTATCTTCCTACAACCCTTAAACTTGTACAGACTTATGATGACTTTGAGAGAATCACGCAGCCGGGCGAGGATGTAATTGAGGCTAAAAAGGAAATTGAAGCAACCCTTGATACAATTAATCTTGCATTTGCACAGCTGCTTAATACGCTGTTTAAAGATGCCGCTTATGATGCCGCAACTGATGCACAGGTGCTTCAAACAATGCTTGCAAAGGAAGGACTTACAGGCGGTATTAATAATAAAACCCAATAAACTTGAACTTTCTTAAAAATACCAAAACCAGGTGAAATACTTCGCCGACCGCAGTGGAACATCTAAGTTTTTATTACATTCCAGTGTGTAGCGTGTTTCACCATCAAAACATTCGCCATATGTGCAGGCAAACTCGCCATATGGCTCTTTAATCGCAGGAATAAATTTTAAATATATACTGCCGCCAGGCAGAGAATGGAGAAAAATATGAATGATGATAAATTAGAATTTTCAAAATCACCTGATGAAGAACCTAAAAGCACTGATATAATTGAGACAGGCTCAAATAACACAGAAAGTATCGATCTAAATAAAAACAATTATAATGATGCTGATTTTAAAGAGCTTCTTGATGAGGCACCCCAGCTAACACTTGAACCTTTTTCAAAAGATGAAATACAAACTGCCAATACACCGGTACCTAAACCTGAAGAATCCGTAATTAACGAACCGGAGCTTACTGAAGAAGAAAAAAAGATGGTCATGAATTTCGCTTCACAGATAGATATCGAAAATTCACAGGCAGTCCTCCAATACGGTGCAGGAAGTCAGAAGAAAATAGCCGATTTTTCAGAATCAGCACTAAGCCGTGTACGCACAAAAGACCTTGGTGAGGTCGGTCAAATTCTCGCAAATGTTGTTTCGGAGCTTAAGACTCTTGAAGATCCTGAAGAAGAAAAAGGATTTTTGGGACTATTCAAAAAAACCGGAAATAAAATTGCGGGAATAAAGGCAAAATATGACAAGGCAGAGGTAAATATAAATAAAATCTCAAAGGTGCTTGAGGAGCACCAGGTAACTCTGCTAAAAGATATAGCTATGCTTGACAAGATGTATGATCTTAACCTGAAATATTTTAAGGAACTCTCAATGTATATACTTGCAGGCAAGGAAAGACTTAGAAAAGCCACTCAGGTAGAACTTCCCCAGCTTGTTGAAAAAGCACAAAAAAGCGGTCTTCCTGAAGACGGCAGCAAAGCGAAGGATTTTTCAGAACTTTGCAGCCGTTTTGAAAGAAAAATTCATGATCTTGAGCTTACACGTGCAATTTCACTGCAAATGGCACCTCAGATAAGACTTATACAGAGTAATGATTCAACCATGTCAGATAAAATCCAGTCAACTCTTGTAAATACAATACCGCTTTGGAAAAGTCAGATGGTAATCGCCATAGGACTCAGCCATTCTACCGAGGCTGCAAAAGCACAGAGTGCCGTCTCAAATATGACTAATGAGCTCTTAAGGAAAAATGCCGACATGCTTAAAACCGCTTCCATAGAAACTGCAAGAGAATCTGAAAGAGGCATAATTGATATCGAAACATTAAAAGCTACCAACCAAACACTTATAAGTACTTTGGATGATGTGCTTAAAATTCAGGAAGAAGGTAGAAATAAAAGGATTGCGGCTGAAGCCGAGCTTAAAAATATAGAAAATGAAATGAAAAAGAAACTGCTTGAGGTAAGTGTTATAAAGACCGAAGCAAATAAAAATGATATTAATTAATACCGGAGAAATTATGACTGTTAAAATCGGTATTATGGGATATGGCAACCTTGGAAAGGGGCTTGAATATGCCATAATGCAAAATAGTGATCTTGAGCTTGCAGCAGTTTTTACAAGAAGGGACCCTAAAACTGTCAGTATAATTACACAGAATGTTAAAGTATATCATGCAGATGATGTCTTTGATTTTCAAGATAAAATTGACGTACTTATACTTTGTACAAGCAGTGCCTATGATCTTCCAAAACAAACTGCCAGATATGCTTCAGCCTTCAATGTCGTTGACAGCTTTGATACACATGCTAAAATCCCCGAACATTTTAAAGCTGTTGATATAGCGGCAAAAAATGCAGATAAAACCGCTGTAATAGCGGCAGGCTGGGATCCCGGCATGTTTTCACTAAACAGACTGTATGCACAGGCAATACTTCCTGACGGAGACAGCTGCACATTTTGGGGGAAAGGGATAAGTCAGGGACATTCAGATGCTATAAGACATATAGCAAATGTAAAGGATGCCAGACAGTATACAATACCGAAAGAAGAAGCTCTTAAACAGGTAAGAAGCGGTTCCTTTGAAAATCTCGGAATAAGGCAAAAGCATCTTAGAGAATGTTTTGTCGTAATTGATGAAACAAAGCTTTGTGATGACGAAAAGTCAGTTGATATTCTTAAAAATGAAATAGAACATAAAATAAAAAGTATGCCTGATTATTTTGATAAATATGATACGAAAGTTCATTTTATAAGTGAAGAAGAGCTTATAAAAAAACATTCAGGCATGCCGCACGGAGGCTTTGTATTCCACTGCGGTACAACAGGCAAAAATCGGGAAAACAGGCATATAATTGAATATTCGCTAAAGCTTGATTCAAACCCTGAATTTACCGCCTCAATACTTGCAGCTTATGCAAGGGCGGCTTACCGACTTAATAAAGATGGTGTTTCAGGTGCAAAAACCGTCTTTGACATAGCACCTGCCTACATTATAAATAAAACGGGTGAAGAACTTAGAAGCAAAATGCTTTAAGGAAACGATGTTTTAAAACATAACTGCCTTAAGTAAATGTGAATGGAGCTGCACGAAATCGTATGTAAATGATACAACTAGTCTGCGGTTTTTTGCACATAAAACACTTAATCAGTGTTTTTTAAAATTTTATGTATTATATATCCTGAAAACCGGCATATAATTTTATATATAAAATTTTATACATTACAGACAGGATAAAAATTTATGAAAGGAAAATACAGACATATATCCTGTTTTAAAGGTCTGTGTTCTGAATTATATATAAATATTTTTCAGAATGGTATTTGAAATTATGGAGAAACTAATTGAAAGATTTTTGGAGTATATCGCTATAGATACCATGTCGGATCCTAAAAGTGATACCGTTCCAAGCAGTAGTATACAGCTTCCGCTTGCAAAAAAGCTTAAAGAGGAGCTCGAAGAAATCGGATTAAAGGCAACGCTTGATGATAAAGGCTATGTTTACGCAACACTTGAAGCCAATACTGATAAAAAAGTTCCGGTTATAGGCTTTATTGCACATATTGATACAAGCCCCGCACTTACAGGAGGCTGTAAAAATCCGAAATTTACTGAATATAAAGGCGGCGATATAAAGCTTAATGAGCAGTATTCAATTACTGAAGCAGAGTTTCCCATATTAAAGAAACTTGTAGGAAAGACCATAATCACAACTGACGGCACAACACTCTTAGGGGCTGATGACAAAGCAGGAGTAGCTGAAATAATGAATGCACTTGAATATCTTGTAAAGCACCCTGAAATTAAACATGGAAAAGTAGTTGTAGGCTTTACTCCTGATGAAGAAATAGGAAGAGGTGCCGATCATTTTGATGTAAAAGGTTTCGGTGCCGACTTTGCATACACAATGGACGGTGGTGAAATAGGAGAATTCCAATATGAAAACTTTAATGCCGCTTCAGCCGTAATAAAGGTTCAGGGTAAAAGCGTTCATCCGGGCTCAGGCAAAGACGTTATGATAAATTCAATTTATATCGCCATGGAGCTTGAACAGATGTTGCCAAAAGCACAAAGACCTGAGCATACACAGGATTATGAGGGATTTTTCATGGCAAATGAAATAAACGGCACTATTGACTATACAACCGTTGAATACCTTATAAGAGATCATGACAAAGTAAAATTTGAAGAAAAGAAAGCTCTTATGAGGAGTGCAGTGGAATATATAAATAAAAAATATGGCAATGTAGTTACACTTGAACTTAACGATTCTTACTATAATATGAAAGAAATAGTTGAGCCTCATAAGGAAATTATAGATCTTGCAGTAAAATCAATGGAAAATATAGGCATCACTCCGCTTGTCAGAGCTATAAGAGGCGGCACTGACGGCTGCCAGCTTTCATACAAAGGACTTCCGTGCCCGAACATATTTGCAGGAGGATATAATTTCCACGGAAGATTTGAAATGATTCCTGTTGAAGATATGATAAAAGCTTCAGAGCTTATAGTTGAAATGGTTAAAAATGCAGCACTTTAATATATTTAAATTTACGGTTAAAAGTCTATGTATGAAATAGATTTTGATGAACTTGATAAAAATAAACACGATAAGCTTATTATAGACCTTAGACTTAAAGAAGATTTTGAGCATGATAATTATCCCGGTTCCATAAATATACCATGGAGAGATTTTGATACGCATTTAGATAATATGCCAAAGGATCGACCGGTGTACCTTATATGCGGAACCGGTCATGACAGTCTTTACCTTGCTGATCACCTGCAAAGTACAGGGGTTGAAGCTTACAGTCTCAAAGGAGGTTTCTCAGCCTTTTTAAAAAATAAGCTTAAAGCATATTTTTCAAATGAGGCTCTGGCGGGGAAAAGATATAAGGATATAGAAAGAAGTATTATAAAAAAGTTCCGTAAGGAGATCTGGCGAAAATTTACCCGTGCAATCAATGAATACAGGCTTATAGAAAATGGAGATCGCATAGCGGTATGTATATCAGGCGGAAAAGATTCCATGCTTATGGCAAAGCTTTTCCAGGAACTTTTAAAACACGGGAAAAATAACTTCAGTGCTGTATTTCTTGTAATGAATCCGGGCTATAATGAGCTTAATTATAATACTGTTATAGAAAATGCAAAGCTTTTAAATATTCCGCTTGAAGTTTTTTCATCCGAAATATTTGATATAGTTGCATCTCAGGATAATTCTCCATGTTATCTGTGTGCAAGAATGCGCAGAGGATATCTTTACAGCTACGCAAAACAGCTGGGCTGTAATAAAATAGCACTTGGACATCATTTTGATGATGTAATTGAAACCATAGTAATGGGCATGCTTTACGGTGCACAGATACAAACCATGATGCCGAAGCTGCACAGTACAAATTTTGAAGGTATGCAACTTATACGCCCTATGTATCTTATAAGAGAAAAGGATATTATACACTGGGCGTCTTATAATAATCTGCATTTTATACAATGTGCATGCAGACTTACTGAAAGCTGCGTATCATGCGGAGGAAGCGGACAGGGTTCAAAAAGGGGCGAGATCAAAACTCTTATAAATGAGCTTGCCGCAAAAAATCCTTATATAGAAAAAAATATTTTCAGAAGTGTTGAGAATATCAATTTAAATACAATTATCGCTTATAAGGATAAGGATGGAGAACATCATTTCCTTGATAATTATTGATAATATAATGTAGGTGTCAAAAGATAATAAATTCTCTTGCAAGCAAGCTTGC
>ERZ772772.62-NODE-62-length-58055-cov-7.079759_pt1 | contig 58055 bp, 53 predicted proteins | sample MGYA00511484_ERZ772772 | MGnify/ENA primary metagenome ERZ772772 (study PRJEB29015, sample SAMEA2737913) | human oral metagenome | biome: human oral; feature: human-associated habitat; material: dental | place: China | collected 2088 ... | reverse complement strand
ATCTGTACTGTCTGCGGCTCGCCGCCTTGTCCTGATTTAAATTTAATTCACTATAGTTGCGCACTCGCATAAAAGGCTACCTGAAAAACGACGCAGCAATCTTGCCGCGCCGCTTTTCAGGTAGCCTGTTTTGGTTTTACGGTAACCGGCTAAAACGGTTCTTCCGTTTTCAGGTAGCCTTTTGCCGTTTCCATTCTGGGCCAAACGCGTTATGGCAACTCAATCCCTAATTGTTCCGTTACCGTGCGCGGCAGGGCGAAGCGGCAGGTTTTGTTGGGATCGACCACTTGGCACACCTGCAAATCGCCAGCGATGCTTTGTAGGGCGATGGCTTGGTTGGTGTCGAGCCCGCCGTGGGCAGTGAGCAGGTCGGTGGTCATCAGGGTGGCGGTTTCGGCGGCTTGGTCTAGATCGGGACTGGAGGCGATGGTGTAGCAGCAGTCGGCAGTTACGGCCAGCGGCAGGGGATAGGGGCGGCCTTTGATGACGCTCACGTCCACTTCCACCGCGCCTTTGATTTCCAGGCCGGAAATGCCCACCTCGCCGTCGCCCATGCCGGCGTGCAAATCGCCCATGGCCAGCAGCGCGCCGGGCACGTTTACCGGCAGGAGCAGCGTGGTGCCTTCAGCGATGATTTTGGTGTCCATATTGCCGCCGTGTGCATCGGGCGTGCCGCAGCTGATGGCACCTTCGGCGGGTGCGGTGCCGATCACGCCGATCATCGGGTTGAGCGGCAGGCGTACTTTGCCGAACAAGACAACGTGGTTGTCTTCCACAGGTACGATGTCGATGCGACCGCGTTCCAGCCGCTTACCGGCCACGCCTGCGCCGGGCAGGGTGGCGAGCACGGCCTGTTTGCCCAATTCGATGCGGCGGATGTGCACGCGCAGTGTATCGCCCGGCTCGGCGCCTTCCACAAACAGGGGGCCGGTAGCGGGATTGATGCGGTTCCAGTCGAGATTGTCGAAGGTGTCGGCGGGGGTTTGGATTTGGTCGGTGAAGCAGTCGCAGGTTTCAAAACGCACGCGGCTGCCGGATGCGGCGCGCAGCACGGGAGCGTTGTCGGGCGACATGGCGAATACGGTTTGGCTGGCGGGAATGGTGGGGAGTGTGGTCATGGCGGGTATCCTTGAGGTTGGTGGGATTGCTTGGCTGTAAGGCTACCTGAAAATTGGTTTGGGCTCTATAGTGAATTAACAAAAATCAGGACAAGGCGGCGAGCTGCAGACAGTACAGATAGTACGGCAAGGCGAGGCAACTCTGTACTGGTTTTTGTTAATTCACTATACATTTTCAGGTAGCCTTTTTGGCGTTCTCTGATAATCGGCGAACAAAAACGGCATCCCTAATCGGATGCCGTTTGCTCATGCCGGGGCGGGCTATTTCAGGAAGTTCACGAAGCCGGCCAGAATCAGTGCGTTGATGATGTCCACGAAGAACGCGCCCACCAGCGGCACAATCAGGAAGGCCTTGTGTGAAGAGCCGAAGCGCTCGGTGATGGACTGCATATTGGCCACGGCGGTAGGGGTGGCTCCGAGGCCGAAGCCGCAGTGGCCGGCGGCCAGCACGGTGGCATCGTAGTCGCGGCCCATGAATACGTAGGTAACATAGGTGGCATACAGAATCATCACCACGGTTTGAATCAGCAGGATGATGGTTACTTGGCCTGCCAAACCAGTCAGCTGCCACAGTTGCAGGTTCAACAGGGCCATGGCCAGGAAGAGCGAGAGCGAGGCATTGCCGAACACGTCGATGGCGCGGTCGAACATATTAAATTTAAACGCGCTCACCAATACGTTGCGCAACACCACGCCGCCAAACAGCGCCCATACGAATTTGGGCAGGTCGAACAGGTATTGTTTGTCGATACCGTCCATCACTTCGGCAAATGATAGGCAGGCGGCAAACATGGCCAGGGTTTCGATGGCCGAAGTGGCGGTAATCAGGCGGGTTTGCTCAGCACGCTCGAACATATTGTCGGTGCTGTGACCAGGTTCGTCGGCGGCAGAGCGCTGGTGGTCGGCTTTCACGGTTGCGGAATCCAAAGGTTTGCGCCCCATTTTGTTGATGAGACGGCGAGCCACCGGGCCGCCGATGATGCCGCCGGCCACCAGGCCGAAAGTGGCCGAAGCCATGCCCAATTCAGCTGCAGCAGGCACACCGTATTTGATTAAGTCGGGCGCCCAGCCGGCTGCCGTACCGTGGCCGCCGGTGAGGGTGATGGAGCCGGTAATCAAGCCGGTCATCGGGTGCAGGCCGAACACGCTGGCCAAACCCACGCCGATAACGTTTTGCACAAAGATAAATGCGCCCACGATGGCGGTGAACACCACCAGCGGAATACCGCCGGCTTTCAGGCGGGAGAAATCTGCGCTCAGGCCGATGGAGGTAAAGAAAATCAACATAAATGCGTCTTGCAGCGGTTTTTGAAACTGGAAGCCGATGCCCGTGGCCGCATGCAGGCTAAACAGGCAGATAGCCGCCACCAGGCCGCCCGCCACCGGCTCGGGAATGTTGAAATCCCGCAAAAACTTGATTTTGCTAACCATCAGTTTGCCCAATAGCAGCACCAGGGTGGCTGCAATCAGGGTGTAGTAGCTGTTCACTTCTATCATGGCTTTATTCCTATTGAAAATAGAGAAATAATTAAATGCAGGCCTGTTGTCCGCCAACAGGCCTCGGGCAAATATTAGGATAGCGGTTAAAAATTGTCAAAGACTATGGATTATTTTTTACAATAGGCAGAGGCTACCTGAAAACGACAGAGAGATTTTAATGTTTGATAATTATGGTGTTTCAACTTTTCTGGTGCTGCATTGTTGGGTGATTTATGGCATGGCAAAGGGTAAGGTTGATATCTGCCGCCTGCTTTGTATGGCTTGCAACCATAGTATGGCCAATCAAAAGGCTACCTGAAACATTTCAGGTAGCCTTTAAGTATGCTGCAGCCGGGCAGAAAAGCTCGTTGCCGGGTCCGCTGTTTCAATCGGCGTAATACACTTGGCAATGTACGTTTGCCCGATACAGCAGCAGGCTGATGGGGCGTTCGTTCGACGGCATGGCAGCGGCCCGTTCCAGCACGGCGCGCTTGTCTGCGCCCTGAATCGATAACAATAGCTGCGGTACGGCGGCGAGTGCGTTCAGGCTCATGCTGATGCGTTCGTGCGCAGCGGTAACCGGGCTGGTGTGTACCAGCTTGCTGCAGCATTCGGGCGACACGGCCGCGGCCAGCTGCGGGGCTTGCGGGAAAAGCGAGGCGGTATGGCCGTCCGCACCCATGCCGAGCACGGCGATGTCGGGCGTGGGAAAGGCAGCCTCGGCTTCGGCCAAGGCGGCGGCAGGATCGGACACATCGGTTTGCTCACCCACCAGCGGCAGGAAACGGGCGGCTGCGGCGGCGTGTTGCAGCAGGTGGCGGCGTACCAGCGCGGTGTTGCTGTCGGCATGCTGTGGCGGCACGAGCCGCTCGTCCACCAGGGTGATGGTGATGCGTGGCCAATCCAGTTTTGCCTGCGCCAGGGCTTCAAAAAACGCTACGGGCGAGCGGCCGCCGGATACGGCCAGCACAGCATGGCCTTGCGTGTGCAGGCAATCGTGCAGGCTGTTGGCTACGGCTTCGGCCAGTGCGGCAGCTTGGGCGGCTGGGGTGGGGAAGGTGTGCCAGGTGAGGGATGGGGGCATAAAAGATTTTCCGGTGGTTAAGTGCAAAATTTCAGGTAGCCTCACAGGCTACCTGAAAGGGGAGTGTTTTTGTTTCAGCCTGGTTGGAAAACTTATGATGATTCGAATTGGGGATAAGTAATCCACCAGGCAGGATGATAGCGGAAGCAGGGAGTGTTGTTTTCAAGCTGCCCCTATATTTGCTGTTTCAGGCTTCGGTTACGAGGCTGCGGTCGTAGGTTTTTTCGCAGTAGTGGCATCTGAGGCGGGTTTGGTTGCCCAGGCGGCGCACGTAGAAGCGGCTGGCAACGGGCTCGCCGTGGCTGGCGCAGTTGGGGTTAGGGCAGCGGAACACTTCGCCGATGGTTTCGGGCAGCCGGAGCGGCATTTTTTGCTCGACTTTGAAGTTGGCGATGAGGTTTACCGTGGCTTCGGGGGCGAACAGGGCGAGGCGGTTGGCGGCGGCTTCGTTAAGCTGAATACCGTTGATTTTAATGATGTCTTTTCGGCCGTGCCGTTTGCTGGGCAGGTTGAAGCCGACGGTTATGGCGCAGCCTTCGTGCAGTAGTTTGAATTGGCGCAGGATGGTGAGGGCGAGGCCGGCCGGGATGTGGTCGATAACGGTGCCGTTTTCGATGGCTTCGACGCTGAGGCTTTTGTTGTCCATTTGGATTTCCGAATAAGGTTGGATGGAATAAAGGCTACCTGAAATTTCAGGTAGCCTGCAAGAGCCGGGTTAGTTTTTCTGATACAGCCGCACGTAGTCGATCAAGGTGGTTTGAACTGGGAATGGGTCGGTGGGGCGGGGCGGATCTAGCTTGTCTTCCCATTCCGCGTAGTCATTCAGAATGAAATACCAAGGGCCTTTAGCTCTGAATACCTGATCCAGCATTTGGCGGTTAACGTTGAGTTTTGCAAAGTCTTCATCCGGCATGGTGGAAGGGTAGCCGCCTGATTCGTCGGTGCGGCTGCGGTCGATAACGTCCACCGTGGTGTTGTCGTTCACTGTGTAGTGGGACACGGGGATGAGCTTGCCATCCATATAGTAGCGCACTTTCTGGCCGTCAAACTCGATTGCCCATACATGCCAATCGCCATCTAGTGGGGTGGATTGACGGTTGATGTGCTGTTCCAAACGGTGTACGAAAAGGCGTGTGCGCCAAGTGCCCCTTTTGTGACTATAGAAACAGCTGGCGTGTGTTGAGGACCAAGCATATGCCCGTGCAGAGGAATACCACTCGAGAATATCAAGCTCACCGTAGGGGTCGTTGGCAGCAGGGTTACTGCCGCAATTTTGCAAGGTTTCGCTATTGCGCAGCCATAGTGCCGTGCGCATACCCCTTGAGCCGTTCCAGTTGATTTTGGCTCGGATCTCGGCACGGAAAGGTTTCCCGCCGTCTACAATCTGGCCGGATTCCAAGCGGCCACTTGAATATTGGGCAACCGTGTTGGCCGGGCAGGGACCTGTGGTGAAGTTTTGATCGGTAAGCGGATCTCCTTGGCGGGCGACGCAATGCCGACGGGTGGTGATTTGGATGTATTTGTTTTCCACCGGCGCGATGTTGCCTGGGAGGTAGGAAAGGTGGCTGCCTAAATGATTAGGGATGAGTTTGGCCGCCATATCGGAAGTTTCGCCATTGGTAAACTCATAGCATTTGACGCTGGTCCACCTGCCTGATGCATCAGTGGCCGACGGACAACCGGTAATTGGCGGCTGCGGTTGAGGCTGTGGCTGCGGTTGAGGCTGTGGCTGCGGTTGAGGCTGTGGCTGCGGTTGAGGCTGCGGCTGTGGTTGAGGCTGCGGCTGTGGTTGAGGCTGCGCTTCAGACTGCGGTCCGTTGGGAACAGATATGTTCGCATCACGAGAGTAGCCGCCGCTGGTAAAACCCGCCGAATGATTATTGTGCCGGTTTTTTTCGTCTTCTTTGCAACCGCTCACCAGCACGGCTATACATGCTAGGGCTAAAACTTTTTTGGCATACATGATCAATCCCTTTGTTAGAAAATCTGATGAAGTGGGGAAGTAGGAACTTCCCCAAATGGGCAGATAGTGTGTATGCGCGGCAGGCGGGAACAATTGTTTGGGCTACTTAGAACTGACATTTTCAGGTAGCCTGTTACGAATATTGACGTTATATGGTTTTATTTAACACCAATGACAGCATGGCCATGCGTGCGAATACACCGTTTTTGGCTTGTTCGAAATAGTAAGCATAAACCGTGCCATCCACGTTGGGATGGATTTCGTCGACGCGGGGCAGGGGGTGCAGTACGCGCAGATTGGGTTTGGCCTGGGCGAGGGTGGCGGCTTCGAGGTTGAATTTGCCTTGGATTTTGGCGAATTCTTGTTCGTCGAAGCGTTCGCGCTGCACGCGGGTCATGTAGAGAATGTCGGCGTGGCGGGCGGCTTCTTCGAGGCTGGGTAGGATTTGGTAGCGGCAGCCGGCTTCGTCGAGCTCTTCGGTGATGTAGTCGGGCATGGCGAGGCTGGGCGGGGAAACGAAGATGAATTCGGCTTGGTGCCGTTTCATGGCTTGAGCGAGGGAGTGGACGGTGCGGCCGTATTTGAGGTCGCCGGCCATGGCGATAACGAGCTTGTCGAGCCGGCCTTGGGTTTCTTGGATGGTAACGAGGTCGAGCAGGGTTTGGCTGGGGTGCTGGTTGGTGCCGTCGCCGGCGTTGATGACGGGCACGGCGGAGAATTCGGCAAGCACGCGGGCGGCGCCGTCTTTGGGGTGGCGGATGATGATGGCGTCGGTGTAGCTGGAGATGATGCGGGCGGTATCGGCCAGGGTTTCGCCTTTTTTGGCGCTGGTGTTGGCGCCGTCGGAAAAGCCGATAACTTTGCCGCCGAGCCGCTGTACGGCGGTTTCGAAGGAGAGTCGGGTGCGGGTGGAGGGCTCGAAGAAGCAGGAGCCGATGAGCCGGCCTTCAAGCAGGTTGCGGCGCGGTTCGCGCTTGAGGCGCAGGGCGGTATCCAGCAGGCATTCGAGCTGTTCGTTGCTCAAGTCGGGGATGGAGATGAGGTGCTGGCCGTAGAGTGGGTTGGGCATGGGTGGCTCCGGGCGGGTTGGCAAACGGGCGTATTATGCGCTGTTTGCTGGGAAGAGGCTACCTGAAAACGGTGGTGAGGCTTGGCTGCCATAGTAAATCAAAAGAAGAATGCGACAGCGTTGGCTTGCCTTGCCGCATCGAGTGTACTGCCTGCGGCTTGCCGCCTTGTCTCGTTCTTAATTTTATCTACTATATATTTCAGATAGCCTCTTTAAAATTGGCCATCAGGCTACCTGAAAATTTGGAGGAGCTGTTCCACTCCGTGGCAGTGAGTGTTTTCAGGTAGCCTTGTGTTGGCGCAACAGGCTACCTGAAAACATGCTCTCTCCGTAGCCAAACAAATTTGCCGTCAAACGCCGCAATTCCGTTACAATATCGCCCGTTATCAATTTTCAGTTGGAGAGGCGCAATGGCTGAATTCCACATTGCCAAAACCGTGGCCGAAGGCTGCGATTTATTCTTGCTCGGCCAGATGGCCAACCGCCACGGCCTGATTGCCGGGGCTACCGGCACGGGCAAAACCGTTACCCTGCGCAAAATGGCCGAAGGCTTCAGTGCGCAAGGTATTCCCGTGTTTATGAGCGACGTGAAGGGCGACCTCTCCGGCATCGCCAACCCGGGCGACGGGCAGGGCAAGGTGGGCGAGCGCATGGCCCAATTCGGGCTGGATGCGGAAGGCTACCTGAAAGGCTGCCCGGTACGCTTTTGGGATGTATACGGCGAAACCGGTATTCCCGTGCGCGTAACCATTTCCGAAATGGGCCCCCTGCTGCTCTCCCGTCTGATGGGGCTGAACGACACGCAGGAAGGCCTGCTCAACCTGGTATTCAAAGCCGCCGACGATAAAGGCTGGCATCTGATCGATTTGAAAGACCTGCGCGGCATGCTGCAATACGTGGCTGAGCACGCCAAAGAATACCGCACCCAATACGGCAACGTTTCCGCCGCCAGCGTCGGCGCCATTCAGCGCCAGTTGCTGCAGTTGGAAAGCGAGGGCGGCGATGTGTTTTTCGGCGAGCCGGAGCTTAATCTGCAAGACTGGCTGCAAACCGAAGGCGGGCAGGGTGTAATCAATATTCTAAATGCCGAAAAGTTGATGCGCTCGCCGCGCCTCTATAGCGCGTTCTTGCTGTGGTTTTTGGCCGAACTGTTTGAAACCCTGCCCGAAGCCGGCGATTTGGACAAACCCAAATTCGTTATGTTCTTCGATGAGGCTCATTTGCTGTTCGACAACGCCGCCGACACCCTGCTCAAGCAAGTCGAGCAAGTGGTGCGCCTGATCCGTTCCAAAGGCGTGGGCGTTTATTTCGTTACCCAAAACCCGCTTGATTTGCCCGACTCTGTGCTCGGCCAGCTCGGCAACCGCGTGCAGCACGCCCTGCGCGCCTTTACCCCGCGCGATCAAAAAGCCGTGCGCGCTGCCGCCGAAACCTTCCGCAGTAATCCCAATCTCGATGTGGCGCAGGCGATTACCGAGTTGGGCGTGGGCGAGGCGCTGGTGTCTTTCCTTGATGAAAAAGGCATGCCCGGCATCGTGGAGCGCGCCTTCATCTTGCCGCCGCAGTCGCAGCTTGCCCCGCTTTCTGCCGCCGAACGCGACAGCCGTTTCCAAAACGACATCCTTTACCGCCACTACAAAGATGCGGTGGACAACTTCTCCGCCTACGAAGCGCTGCAACAACTGGAACAGGAGCAGGCCGCCGCCGCTCAGGCAGAGGCTGAAGCCAAAGCGCAAAATGCCGCAGCCGCGTCTGCCCAAAAAACCGAAAGCAACAAAGGCGGCCTGCTGGACGGTTTCCTCGGCGGCCTGTTCGGCAGCCGCAAACGCGCCAACCAAGGCTTGGGCTACGATTTGGCCGATTCGCTCGGCAGCCAGGTGAACAAGCAGATCACCCGCAGCATTACCCGCAGCATCATGGGTGTGATCCGCAATGCGATAAAGTAAAGGCTACCTGAAAGCTGTAGCCGGTTTGCTGCTAGAAGCAGAGACTCGGCCAAGCCAAAAGCAGATGCTTTATATATAAGAAGGCTACCTGAAAACCGACTAGGACGGTTTCAGGTAGCCTCGTTGTTTGGCTGGTTGATGGGAGAGACTTCTTTTCTTCTGTGCAGAAAACAACAGGCCCGCCCGTAAACCACGAAAAGCTAAGGTATATTCCGATTCTGCCATTGACCCGCTGCTTGCAAAAGAACTATAATTCCGCCCTTGCCGACATGGTGTCGGTAAATATTTAACTCAACAGGACGAGAAAATATGCCAACTATTAACCAGTTAGTACGCAAGGGCCGCAAAAAGCCCGAGTACGTAAACAAGGTGCCCGCACTGGAAGCCTGCCCGCAAAAACGCGGCGTATGCACTCGTGTGTACACCACTACTCCGAAAAAACCGAACTCCGCTTTGCGTAAAGTGTGCAAAGTGCGCTTAACCAACGGATTTGAAGTGATTTCATATATCGGCGGTGAAGGCCACAACTTGCAAGAGCACAGCGTGGTGCTGATCCGCGGCGGTCGTGTGAAAGACTTGCCGGGTGTGCGCTACCACACTGTTCGTGGTTCTTTGGATACTGCCGGCGTGAAAGATCGCAAACAGGCACGCTCCAAATACGGTGCCAAACGCCCGAAATAATTTTTTAATACAGGCACGTCGGCCGTTATTGCTGATATAAGCCGGCCGAGTAAGTGAATGCTCCCCAATGGGCATTCGCGGGAATTATCCCAGCTGAATAGATTAAAGGAAATTGAAATGCCAAGACGTAGAGAAGTCCCCAAGCGCGACGTATTGCCGGATCCGAAGTTCGGCAGCGTTGAACTGACCAAGTTCATGAATGTCTTGATGGTTGACGGTAAAAAATCGGTTGCCGAGCGTATCGTGTACGGTGCTCTGGAGCAAATTGCCAAGAAAGTGCAGGGCAAAGAAGCAATCGAAGTGTTTAACGAAGCCATCGACAATGCCAAACCCATCGTGGAAGTGAAAAGCCGCCGTGTTGGTGGTGCCAACTACCAGGTTCCTGTTGAGGTTCGTCCTTCCCGCCGTTTGGCCTTGGCAATGCGCTGGGTGCGCGATGCGGCCCGCAAACGTGGTGAAAAATCCATGGATTTGCGCTTGGCCGGCGAGCTGATTGATGCGGCGGAAGGCCGTGGCGGTGCCATGAAAAAACGTGAAGAAGTACACCGCATGGCTGAAGCCAACAAAGCCTTCTCCCACTTCCGCTTCTAATTTTGAAAGGCGATTGAAATGGCTCGTAAAACCCCGATTAATTTGTACCGTAATATCGGTATTTCTGCCCACATTGATGCGGGTAAAACCACAACTACCGAACGTATTCTGTTCTACACCGGCCTGACTCACAAGATCGGTGAGGTGCACGATGGTGCAGCCACTACCGACTGGATGGAGCAGGAGCAAGAACGCGGTATTACCATTACTTCCGCTGCCGTAACCGCCTATTGGAAAGGTATGGCCGGCCAGTTTAAAGAACACCGCTTTAACATTATCGACACTCCCGGACACGTGGACTTCACAGTTGAGGTGGAGCGCTCTATGCGCGTTCTCGACGGCGGTGTGATGGTTTACTGTGCGGTGGGTGGTGTGCAGCCCCAGTCTGAAACCGTATGGCGTCAGGCCAATAAATACAAAGTGCCGCGTTTGGCTTTTGTAAATAAAATGGACCGTCAGGGTGCCAACTTCTTCCGCGTGGTTGAGCAGATGAAAACCCGTCTGCGCGCCAATCCCGTGCCGGTGGTGATTCCGGTGGGTGCTGAAGATAACTTCGAAGGCGTAGTGGACCTGCTGAAGATGAAAGCCATTATTTGGAATGAAGCTGATAAAGGCGTAACTTTCGAATATGGCGATATCCCGGCTGATTTGGTTTCTACTGCCGAAGAATGGCGTCAGAATATGATCGAAGCCGCTGCTGAAGCTAGTGAAGAGCTGATGGACAAATACTTGGGCGGTGAAGAGCTGTCTGAGGAGGAAATCGTTGGTGCGTTGCGTCAGCGTACTCTGGCTGGTGAGATTCAGCCGGTATTGTGCGGTTCTGCATTTAAAAACAAAGGCGTGCAGCGCATGCTGGATGCTGTTGTGGAGTTTCTGCCTGCCCCGACCGATATTCCGCCGGTACAGGGCGTAAACCCCGATACTGATGAGCCGGACAGCCGTGAAGCGAGTGATGATGCTAAGTTCTCTGCTTTGGCATTCAAGCTGATGAACGACAAATACGTTGGCCAGCTGACTTTTATCCGCGTATATTCAGGTGTGCTGAAGTCTGGCGATAGCGTGGTGAACTCTGTGAAGGGTACTCGTGAACGTATCGGCCGTTTGGTACAAATGACTGCGAACGACCGTGACGAGATCGATGAAGTGCGTGCCGGCGACATTGCCGCCGCCATCGGTTTGAAAGACGTAACCACTGGTGAAACTTTGGCTGCCGAAGATGCACCGATTATTTTGGAACGCATGGAATTCCCTGAGCCGGTAATCCACGTTGCCGTTGAGCCGAAAACCAAAGCCGACCAAGAAAAAATGGGTATTGCCTTGAACCGCTTGGCTAAAGAAGACCCATCTTTCCGCGTGCGTACCGATGAAGAGTCCGGTCAAACCATTATTTCCGGTATGGGCGAACTGCACTTGGAAATTATTGTGGATCGCATGAAACGCGAATTTGGTGTGGAAGCCAACGTAGGTGCGCCTCAAGTAGCCTACCGCGAGACTATCCGTAAGGAAGTGGAATCCGAAGCCAAACACGTTAAACAGTCCGGTGGTAAAGGTCAGTATGGTCATGTTGTGATCAAAATGGAACCGATGGAGCCGGGTGGTGCGGGCTATGAATTTATCGATGAAATTAAGGGTGGTGTGATTCCGCGCGAATTCATTCCGTCTGTCGATAAAGGTATCCGAGACACTCTGCAAAACGGTATCGTAGCCGGTTATCCGGTGGTGGATGTTCGCGTCCGCCTGACTTTCGGTTCTTACCACGATGTGGACTCTTCGCAAATTGCGTTTGAATTGGCCGCTTCTATGGCATTCAAAGACGGTATGCGTAAAGCCTCTCCGGTACTGCTAGAGCCGATTATGGCTGTGGAAGTAGAAACTCCGGAAGACTACATGGGCGATGTAATGGGCGACTTGAACCGTCGCCGTGGCATTGTATTGGGTATGGACGACGACGGTATCGGCGGTAAGAAAGTACGTGCTGAAGTGCCGTTGGCTGAGATGTTCGGTTATTCAACCGACCTGCGTTCCGCTACCCAGGGTCGTGCTACCTACACCATGGAGTTCAAGAAATACGCAGAAGCTCCGGCTCATGTGGCAGAAAAAGTAGTAGCAGACCGCAAAGGTTAACTTTGCAATCTAGGCTGTTCTTTGAGATGGGCAGCCGTTTACAGGCTACCTGAAAACCATTTCAGGTGATGAAGCTAATTTTCAGGTAGCCTTTGTTCTTTTAATCGATCTTTATATGAAAAGGAATTAGCTCATGGCTAAGGAAAAATTCGAACGTAGCAAACCGCACGTAAACGTTGGCACCATTGGTCACGTTGACCATGGTAAGACCACTTTGACAGCAGCATTGACCACTATTTTGGCTGAGAAATTCGGCGGTCAGGCTAAAGCTTACGACCAGATTGACAATGCTCCGGAAGAAAAAGCCCGCGGTATTACCATTAACACCGCCCACGTAGAATACGAAACCGAAGGTCGCCACTACGCTCACGTAGACTGCCCCGGTCACGCCGACTACGTAAAAAACATGATTACCGGTGCTGCCCAAATGGACGGCGCCATCTTGGTGGTATCCGCTGCTGACGGCCCCATGCCTCAGACTCGCGAACACATCCTGTTGGCTCGTCAGGTAGGTGTACCCTACATCCTCGTATTCATGAACAAATGCGACATGGTAGACGATGCCGAGCTGCTTGAGTTGGTTGAGATGGAAATCCGCGACCTGCTCTCCAGCTATGACTTCCCTGGTGACGACTGCCCGATCGTACAAGGTTCCGCTCTCAAAGCCCTCGAAGGCGATGCCGGGTACAAAGAAAAAATCTTCGAACTAGCTGCTGCTTTGGATAGCTACATCCCCACTCCTCAACGTGCTGTAGACAAACCCTTCCTGTTGCCGATCGAAGACGTATTCTCTATCTCCGGCCGTGGTACCGTAGTAACCGGTCGTGTAGAGCGCGGCATCATCAAAGTAGGTGAAGAGATCGAAATCGTTGGTCTGAAGCCCACTCAGAAAACTACCTGTACTGGCGTGGAAATGTTCCGCAAGCTACTGGACGAAGGTCAGGCCGGTGACAACGTAGGCGTACTGCTGCGCGGTACCAAACGTGAGGAAGTTGAGCGTGGTCAAGTATTGGCTAAACCCGGCACCATCACTCCGCACACCAAGTTCAAAGCCGAAGTATACGTATTGAGCAAAGAAGAAGGTGGTCGTCACACCCCGTTCTTTGCCAACTACCGTCCACAGTTCTACTTCCGTACTACTGACGTAACCGGTGCTGTAGAGCTGGAGCCTGGTGTAGAAATGGTTATGCCTGGTGAGAACGTAACCATCACCGTAGAACTAATTGCTCCGATTGCTATGGAAGAAGGTCTGCGCTTTGCGATTCGCGAAGGTGGCCGTACGGTAGGTGCCGGTGTGGTGGCTTCCGTGATCGCTTAAAGGTTAGAGGCCAGTAGCTCAATTGGTAGAGTATCGGTCTCCAAAACCGAGGGTTGGGGGTTCGAAACCCTCCTGGCCTGCCAAAAGAAAGACTAACCGGCCTGCCGGTTAGTCTTTTGTTTTATGCTGTTTTATAAAGAACTGTGAAGTTTAGGGTGGTTGCAAATGAGTGATCGTAAACAGAAAGTGAAAGAAATGTCAGTGGCTTCGTTGAAGCAGGCCCGTCAGGAGTTGCGTGATCGAGGGCAGGGTGCTCAACGTAAGACTGGAAGAGGAAATGGCGCTAAATTATTTTTAGCAGCTGCTCTGATTGTTGCTGGGGCGATTGGCTTTTCATTTCTATCTCAGCAGCCACTATATGTACGAGGTGCCGTTTTAGGGATTTCTTTGTTGCTCTCTGGGCTAATTGTTTTCTTTTGGTGTGATACTGGTCCCAGTTTGATTCGATATATCAAGGATTCTGTTGTTGAAATCAAGAAGGTTGTTTGGCCACCTAAAAATGAGGCTTGGCGTAATACATTCTTTGTTTTGATATTCACGGCAGTGCTAACCTTATTTTTGTGGTTGGTGGATTCTTTTTTGGTGTGGTTATTTACAAAAATTGCTGAGTAATTTTTAGGGGCGAGAAAATGGCTAAAAATTGGTACGTCATTCAAGCTTATTCTGGGTTCGAGAAGAATGTTCAGAAGACTCTGAAGGAGCGGATCGCTAGAGAGGGAATGGAGGAGTTTTTTGGTCAGATTCTGGTGCCTGTTGAAGAGGTTGTTGGTATTAAGAATGGTCGGAAGACAGTTAGTGAGCGTAAGTTTTTTCCAGGCTATGTGTTAATAGAAATGGAAATGACGGATGAGTCATGGCACTTGGTTAAGAGTACACCTAGGGTTAATGGGTTTATTGGGGGTACGGCTAACCGTCCGTTACCAATTTCTCAACGGGAAGTGAATGCAATAATATCTCAAGTGTCGGATGTTACTGGTTCGGAGAAAAAACCGAAACCGCGAGTTGAGTTTGTGGTTGGGCAGCAGATCAGAGTAAGTGAAGGGCCATTTTCTGATTTTAACGGATTGGTTGATGTTGTCGATTATGAACGCAATAAGCTTCGGGTCTTGGTGCAAATTTTTGGTCGAGAAACACCCGTTGAGTTGGATTTTAGTCAGGTAGAGAAGATTTAGCTTGACTGCTTGGCAATAAGTAAGATTTTATTTATAATATAAGGCTTAGTTTTTGGGGAGCAGAATTTCTGCGTGATACCCGTTATTTAGGAGCTAAATGTGGCAAAGAAAATTGTAGGTTATATTAAGTTGCAGATTCCTGCAGGGAAGGCTAATCCTTCCCCTCCAGTTGGCCCGGCATTGGGTCAGCGCGGTTTGAATATCATGGAATTCTGTAAGGCATTTAATGCGGCTACGCAAAATGTGGAGCCTGGGTTACCTATTCCTGTGGTAATTACTGCATTTGCGGATAAGTCTTTTACATTTGTAATGAAGACTCCTCCGGCCAGTATTTTGCTGAAAAAGGCTGCTGGTTTGCAGAAAGGCAGTTCAAATCCGCTGACTAACAAAGTGGGTAAGGTTACCCGTGCTCAGTTGGAAGAGATTGCCAAAACTAAGGAGCCTGATTTGACTGCAGCTGATTTGGATGCGGCAGTTCGTACTATTGCTGGTTCTGCCCGTTCCATGGGCTTGGATGTGGAGGGTGTGTAATGGCTAAGTTATCTAAACGTTTCCAAGGTTTGCGCTCTTCTATTGATCCAAATGTACATTACTCAATTGATGAGGCGATTGAGTTGGTAAAGAAAACTGCTACGGCCAAATTTGATGAGTCGGTTGATGTTGCTATCAATTTGGGTGTGGATTCGCGTAAATCTGATCAGGTAATCCGTGGGTCTGTTGTGCTGCCGAAAGGTACTGGTAAAACTGTTCGTGTGGCAGTATTTACTCAAGGTGCCAATGTTGAGGCTGCAAAAGAAGCAGGCGCTGACGTGGTTGGATTTGAGGATCTGGCTGCAGAGGTAAAAGCAGGGAATTTGGATTTTGATGTCGTTATTGCCTCTCCTGATGCAATGCGTATCGTTGGTCAGTTGGGTACCATCTTGGGGCCGCGTGGTTTGATGCCGAATCCGAAAGTGGGTACGGTTACGCCAAATGTAGCAGAGGCTGTGCGTAATGCTAAGGCTGGTCAAGTTCAGTATCGTACTGATAAGGCTGGTGTGGTGCATGCCACAATTGGTCGAGCTTCTTTTGCGGCGGCTGATTTGCGTGAAAACTTCAATACCTTGTTGGATGCGGTGGTAAAGGCAAAACCTGCTGCTACTAAAGGCCAATATCTGAAGAAAATCGCATTGTCTAGCACTATGGGTCCTGGTGTCCGTGTGGATGTCGGTAGCGTAGCTAGTTAAAGGAAGTTTTCAGGTAGCCTCTGCAAGTTGTTGAGGCTACCTGAAATGTGGACTGCTTATGCTTGATTGTAAGTAGAGTCCAAGACCGTAGGGATCGTAAGATTTAATATTTTACCCTACGTAGACGGTGGTCCTGAGATTATGAGCAAGCAATTGCTTGCAAAATGTCTTTTCAGGTTGCCGAGCTGGTGGATGTCGTTAGACATTCTTTGATAAACAGTAGGAGGTAGACCTTGAGTCTTAGTATTGAAACTAAAAAAGCAGTTGTGGAAGAGATTGTTGCCGGTATCGGCAATGCTCAGACCATGGTGCTTGCCGAATACCGCGGTATCAGCGTTGCTAGCATGACCGAATTGCGTGCCAATGCTCGTAAAGAAGGCGTGTACTTGCGTGTTCTGAAGAATACGCTGGCTCGTCGTGCGGTGGAAGGCACCTCTTTTGCAGGGTTGGCCGAGCATATGGTTGGCCCGTTGGTATATGCAGCATCTGAAGATGCTGTAGCTGCTGCAAAAGTGTTGCACCAATTCTCTAAAAAAGATGAGAAGCTGATCATTAAAGCGGGCTCTTATGACGGTGCGGTGATGGATGCAACCCAGGTAGGTCAGCTGGCTGCAATTCCGAGTCGTGAAGAATTGCTGTCTAAATTGCTGTTCCTCATGCAGGCTCCGTTGTCTGGCATGGCTCGCGGTATGGCTGCTTTGGCTGAGAAAAAAGCTGCTGAAGAAGCATCTGCTTAATCATTTTTATATTTTACTTATTTATTCAATTAGGAGTTTGATAGCATGGCTATTACTAAAGAAGACATTTTGGAAGCAATTGGTGGTTTGACTGTAATGGAGTTGAACGACTTGGTAAAAGAATTTGAAACCAAGTTTGGCGTTTCTGCCGCTGCCGTAGCTGTGGCAGTTGGTTCTGGTACTACGGATGGTGCTGCTGAAGCCAAGTCTGAGGTAGATGTTATTTTGGCTGCCGCCGGTGATCAGAAAGTAGGCGTAATTAAAGTGGTTCGTGCCATTACTGGCTTGGGCTTGAAAGAAGCTAAAGACATGGTTGACGGTGCTCCGAAAACCATCAAAGAAGGCGTTACTCCTGCTGAAGCTGAAGAAATCAAGAAACAGCTGGAAGAAGCTGGCGCCAAAGTGGAAATCAAATAAGTACTTTTTTGCTGACAGGCTGGCAGGTTTCTGCCAGCCTTATTTCGCTTAAAGGTTAGGATTAAATAATAATTTACATATATTTGCTATAAAAGCCAGCTTGGATGGCAAATATATGTAAATTTTAGAGCGGTGATGGGTATTGTTGCCGTTCAAGTGGGAATCAATTCCTCTCGTTATCCGGAGTGTTCAACAATGAGTTATTCAGCGACTGAAAAAAAACGTATTCGAAAGAGCTTTGCCAAACGCGATAGCGTGCTGGAAGTGCCATATTTGCTGGCCACCCAGCTGGAGTCATACCGAAAATTTCTCCAGCAGGAAACTGCTTTTGATAAGCGTTTGGATGAAGGCTTGCAGGCTGCATTCAATTCTATTTTCCCGATTGTGAGCCACAACGGATATGCTCGGTTGGAGTTTACTCATTACATCTTGGGTGAGCCATTATTTGATATTGCCGAATGCCAATTGCGTGGTATCACTTACGCGGCTCCTTTGCGCGCCCGTATCCGCTTGGTGATTTTAGATAAAGAATCTTCCAAGCCCAATGTGGTGAAAGAAGTGCGCGAGAATGAAGTTTATATGGGCGAAATCCCGCTGATGACACCCTATGGTTCATTCATCATCAACGGTACTGAACGCGTCATTGTGTCTCAGCTGCACCGTTCTCCGGGCGTATTCTTCGAACATGACCGAGGTAAAACCCACTCTTCGGGCAAACTGCTGTTTTCTGCACGTATTATTCCTTATCGCGGCTCATGGCTGGATTTGGAGTTTGATCCAAAAGATTTGCTCTACTTCCGTATCGACCGCCGCCGCAAAATGCCGGTAACCATTTTGCTGAAAGCATTGGGATACAGTGCCGAACAGATCTTGGATACCTTCTATGACAAGGAAACATTCTATCTAAGCAAAGATGGCGTGGAGACCGAGCTGGTTCTGTCACGGTTGAAAGGCGAAACCGTAAAAACCGATATTTGCGATGCGGACGGCAAAGTGCTGGTGGCCGCAGGCAAACGGGTTACTGCCAAAGGATTGCGCGATATTGAGAAAGCTGGCTTGAAGCGCCTGCGGGTGGATGCTGAGACCCTAATCGGCAAAGTGCTGGCCAAAGACGTTATCGTGCCCGATACCGGTGAAATTCTGGCGCCGGCCAACAGCGAAATCACTGAAGAATTGTTGGCGCAGTTGGACATTCATGGCGCGAACGAAATCCAAACCCTATATATCAATGAATTAGGGCATGGCGGCTATATTTCCTCTACATTGCAAGTGGATGAAACTGACGACCAAATGGCTGCACGTATCGCTATTTACCGCATGATGCGCCCTGGCGAGCCGCCTACCGAAGAAGCGGTGGAAATGCTGTTTGATCGCCTGTTCTTCAATGAAGCCAGCTACGATCTGTCTCGTGTCGGCCGCATGAAATTCAATACCCGCACCTACGAGCAGAAACTGTCTGAAGACCAGCAGCAATCGTGGTACGGTCGTCTGTTGAATGAAACTTTGGCTGGAGCAGCTGAAAAAGGCGGGTTTGTTCTTAGCACTGAAGACATTGTTGCCTCCATCGCCACGCTGGTTGAGTTGCGCAACGGCCATGGCGAAGTGGACGATATCGACCACTTGGGTAATCGCCGCGTGCGTTCAGTGGGCGAGCTGACCGAAAACCAGTTCCGCTCCGGCTTGGCCCGTGTGGAACGTGCGGTAAAAGAGCGTCTGAATCAGGCAGAGGCCGACAACCTGATGCCGACCGATTTGATCAATGCCAAACCTGTATCGGCTGCGATTAAAGAATTTTTCGGCTCCAGCCAATTGTCACAATTTATGGATCAAACCAATCCGCTGTCGGAAGTGACCCATAAACGCCGTGTATCGGCACTCGGCCCGGGCGGTCTGACCCGTGAACGTGCCGGCTTCGAAGTGCGCGACGTACATCCGACCCATTATGGCCGCGTGTGCCCGATTGAAACGCCTGAAGGCCCGAACATCGGCCTGATTAACTCATTATCGGTTTATGCCCGCACCAACGATTACGGCTTCTTGGAAACGCCGTACCGCCGCGTGGTAGATGGCAAGGTTACCGATGAAATCGACTATCTGTCTGCCATTGAAGAAGGCCGTTATGTGATTGCACAGGCCAACGCCGAAGTGGATAAGAAAGGCTACCTGAAAGGCGATTTGATTACCTGCCGCGAAAAAGGCGAAACCATCATGGCCAGCGCCGACCGCGTGCAGTATATGGACGTGGCCACCGGCCAAGTGGTATCCGTTGCCGCTTCGCTGATTCCCTTCTTGGAGCACGATGACGCCAACCGCGCCTTGATGGGTGCTAACATGCAACGTCAGGCCGTGCCCTGTTTGCGTGCCGAAAAACCGTTGGTCGGCACCGGCATCGAGCGCTCTGTGGCTGTGGACTCTGCCACCGCTATCGTGGCCCGTCGCGGCGGCGTGGTGGAATACGTGGATGCCAACCGTATCGTGGTTCGCGTACACGACGAAGAAACCGTAGCGGGCGAAGTGGGTGTGGATATCTACAACCTGGTGAAATTCACCCGCTCCAACCAATCCACCAATATCAACCAACGCCCGGCGGTGAAAGCCGGCGATGTGTTGCAGCGCGGAGATTTGATTGCCGACGGCGCCTCTACCGACCTAGGCGAACTCGCGCTTGGCCAGAACATGACCATCGCCTTCATGCCTTGGAACGGCTACAACTACGAAGACTCGATTCTGATTTCCGAGAAAGTGGCTGCCGCCGACCGCTACACCTCCATCCACATCGAAGAACTCAATGTGGTGGCTCGTGATACCAAGCTGGGTGCAGAAGAAATCACCCGCGATATTCCTAACCTGTCTGAACGCATGCAAAACCGTTTGGACGAGAGCGGCATCGTATATATCGGCGCCGAAGTGGAAGCCGGTGACGTGTTGGTGGGCAAAGTAACGCCAAAAGGCGAAACCCAGCTCACGCCGGAAGAAAAACTGTTGCGTGCCATCTTCGGTGAAAAAGCCTCTGATGTGAAAGATACCTCGCTGCGTATGCCCACCGGCATGAGCGGTACGGTAATCGACGTACAGGTATTTACTCGCGAAGGCATCCAGCGCGACAAACGTGCCCAATCCATTATTGACGCCGAGCTGAAACGCTACCGCTTGGATTTGAACGACCAACTGCGTATTTTCGATAACGATGCATTCGACCGTATCGAGCGCATGATTGTTGGCCAAAAAGCCAATGGCGGCCCGATGAAACTGGGCAAAGGCAAAGAAATTACTGCCGAATACCTGGCTTCTCTGCCGACCAAGCACGATTGGTTCGACATCCGCCTGTCAGATGAAGAGCTGGCCAAACAGCTTGAATTGATTAAGCTCAGCCTGCAGCAGAAACGCGAAGAGGCCGACGAGCAATACGAAATCAAGAAGAAAAAAATGACCCAGGGCGACGAACTGCCGCCCGGTGTGCAGAAAATGGTCAAAGTGTTCATCGCCATCAAACGCCGCCTGCAGGCAGGCGACAAAATGGCCGGCCGCCACGGTAACAAAGGCGTGGTATCGCGCATTCTGCCGGTGGAAGACATGCCCTACATGGCCGACGGCCGCACCGTAGATATCGTGCTCAATCCGCTGGGCGTACCTTCGCGTATGAACATCGGCCAGATTCTGGAAGTGCATTTGGGCTGGGCTGCCAAAGGCATCGGCCAGCGCATTGAAAAAATGTTGACCGAACAGCGCAAAGTGAAGGAAATCCGCGCCTTCCTGGAGAAGCTCTACAACGGCAGCGGCAAGAGGGAAGACCTCAAATCGCTCAGCGACGAAGAAATCCTCACTTTGGCCGAAAACCTCAAGGGCGGTGCCACCTTCGCTTCGCCGGTGTTCGACGGCGCCAAAGAGCAGGAAATCTACGATATGCTCGAATTGGCCTACCCGAGCGACGACCCCGAAGTGCAGAAACTGGGCTTCAACGACACCAAAACCCAAATCACCCTGTATGACGGCCGCTCCGGCGAACCGTTTGACCGTAAGGTAACCGTGGGCGTGATGCACTATCTGAAGTTGCACCACTTGGTGGACGAGAAAATGCACGCCCGCTCTACCGGCCCGTACTCGCTCGTTACCCAGCAGCCGCTCGGCGGTAAAGCCCAGTTCGGCGGCCAGCGTTTCGGTGAGATGGAGGTGTGGGCACTGGAAGCCTACGGCGCCGCCTACACGCTGCAGGAAATGCTGACCGTGAAATCGGACGACGTAACCGGCCGCACGAAGATGTATGAAAACATCGTTAAAGGCGAACACAAAATCGAAGCCGGCATGCCCGAATCGTTTAACGTGTTGGTAAAAGAAATCCGTTCGCTGGGCTTGGATATCGATATGGAGCGGTATTAAACGGGGCTTTTCAGGTAGCCTCTGAGGCTACCTGAAAATAGAAACGGCCACTGTGCCGGCGCAATATATCCGCCGAGCCGCCGTTTGCCGCCGGGCAACAATCCGGCCAAGCCGCCCGCCCATATTTTTCAGGTAGCCTCAAAGGCTGTCTGAAACAGAGTGAGCAAAATACAAAATCCTGATTGGGAGCAAAAATGAATCTGTCGAACCTGTTTAACCCCCTGCAAGCTGCCGGCATGGAAGAAGAATTCGATGCCATCAAAATCGGCATCGCCTCGCCCGAAACCATCCGCTCTTGGTCGTACGGCGAAGTGAAGAAGCCGGAAACCATCAACTACCGTACCTTCAAGCCGGAGCGCGACGGCTTGTTCTGCGCCAAAATCTTCGGCCCGGTAAAAGACTACGAATGCTTGTGCGGAAAATATAAGCGTTTGAAATTTAAAGGTGTAACCTGCGAAAAATGCGGTGTGGAAGTTACCCTTTCCAAAGTGCGCCGCGAGCGCATGGGGCATATCGAGCTGGCTGCGCCTGTTGCTCATATTTGGTTCTTGAAATCACTGCCTTCACGCCTCGGCATGGTATTGGACATGACCTTGCGCGATATTGAACGTGTGCTGTATTTCGAAGCCTTTGTGGTAACCGACCCCGGCATGACCCCGCTGCAACGTCGCCAGCTGCTGACTGAAGAAGACTACTACGCCAAGCTGGATGAATACGGCGAAGACTTCGATGCCAAAATGGGTGCCGAAGGCATTCGTGAACTCTTGCGTTCGCTGGACGTACCGGCCGAAATCGAAATCCTGCGCCAGGAATTGGAAAGCACCGGCTCCGAAACCAAAATCAAAAAGCTGGCTAAACGCCTGAAAGTATTGGAAGCCTTCCAGCGCAGCGGCATGAAGCTGGAATGGATGATTATGGACGTGCTGCCCGTGCTGCCGCCCGATTTGCGTCCGCTGGTGCCGTTGGACGGTGGCCGTTTCGCCACTTCCGATTTGAACGACCTTTATCGTCGCGTGATCAACCGCAACAACCGCCTCAAACGCCTGCTGGAGCTGCACGCGCCCGACATCATCGTGCGTAATGAAAAACGCATGCTACAGGAAGCGGTAGACAGCCTGTTGGACAACGGCCGTCGCGGCAAAGCCATGACCGGCGCCAACAAACGCCCACTCAAATCGCTGGCCGACATGATTAAAGGTAAAGGCGGCCGCTTCCGTCAAAACCTGCTGGGTAAACGCGTCGACTACTCCGGCCGTTCCGTGATTACCGTAGGCCCCTACCTGCGCCTGCATCAGTGCGGCCTGCCCAAACGCATGGCTTTGGAACTGTTCAAACCGTTCATTTTCCACAAACTGGAAGTACGCGGTGAAGCGGCTACCGTGAAAGCAGCGAAAAAGCTGGTGGAGCAGGAAGTGCCGGTGGTGTGGGATATTTTGGATGAAGTGATCCGCGAACATCCGATTATGCTTAACCGCGCCCCAACCCTGCACCGCCTGGGTATTCAGGCTTTTGAGCCGATTCTGATTGAAGGCAAGGCCATTCAGCTGCACCCCTTGGTGTGCGCCGCGTTCAACGCCGACTTCGACGGTGACCAAATGGCCGTACACGTGCCGTTGAGCCTGGAAGCGCAAATGGAAGCCCGCACCCTGATGCTGGCCTCCAACAACGTGCTCTCGCCCGCCAACGGCGAGCCGATTATCGTGCCGTCTCAAGATATCGTATTGGGTCTCTACTACATGACCCGCGATAAAATCAACGGCAAAGGCGAAGGCAGCCTGTTCTCCGACGTGAAAGAAGTGCACCGTGCTTACTACACCAAGCAGGTGGAATTGGGCACCAAAATCACCGTTCGTTTGCAGGAATGGGTGAAAAACGACCAAGACGAGTTCGAGCCGGTTACCAAACGCTATGAAACCACGGTTGGCCGTGCCCTGCTGTCCGAAATCCTGCCTAAAGGCCTGCCGTTTGAATACATCAACAAGGCGCTGAAGAAAAAAGAAATCTCCCGCCTGATTAACGCTTCGTTCCGCCTGTGCGGCTTGCGCGATACGGTAATTTTCGCCGACCACCTGATGTACACCGGCTTCAGCTTCGCAGCCAAAGGCGGCATCTCCATCTGCGTGGACGATATGGAAGTGCCGAAAGAGAAAGCCAAGCTCTTGGCTGAAGCCAACGCCAAAGTGAAAGAGATTGAAGACCAATACCGCCAAGGTTTGGTGACTAACGGCGAGCGCTACAACAAAGTGGTGGATATTTGGGGCCGTGCCGGCGATAAAATTGCCAAGGCGATGATGGACAACCTTTCCAAACAGAAAGTAATCGACCGCGAAGGCAAAGAAGTGGATCAGGAGTCGTTCAACTCCATCTACATGATGGCCGACTCCGGTGCGCGTGGTTCTGCCGCCCAGATTAAACAGCTTTCCGGTATGCGCGGTTTGATGGCTAAGCCGGACGGTTCGATTATCGAAACCCCGATTACCTCCAACTTCCGCGAAGGCCTCACCGTATTGCAATACTTTATCGCCACCCACGGTGCGCGCAAAGGTTTGGCCGATACCGCATTAAAAACCGCCAACTCAGGTTACCTGACCCGCCGCTTGGTGGACGTAACCCAAGACTTGGTTGTGGTGGAAGACGATTGCGGCACCAACGACGGCTTCGTAATGAAAGCCGTGGTACAGGGTGGTGATGTGATTGAGGCTCTGCGCGACCGCATTTTGGGCCGCGTTACCGCGCAAGACGTGGTAGACCCTTCCAGCGGCGCTACTTTGGTGGAAGCCGGTACCCTGCTCAACGAGCAGCTGGTGGATCTGATCGACCACTCCGGCGTGGACGAAGTGAAAGTCCGCACCCCGATTACCTGTAAAACCCGCTACGGCTTGTGCGCCAAGTGCTACGGCCGCGACTTGGCACGCGGCAAGCTGGTGAACACCGGCGAAGCCGTGGGCGTGATTGCCGCCCAATCCATCGGCGAGCCCGGCACACAGCTGACCATGCGTACCTTCCACATCGGTGGTGCCGCCTCCCGTGCCGCTGCCGCCAGCCAAGTGGAAGCCAAATCCAACGGTACTGCCCGTTTCAGCAGTCAGATGCGCTATGTGGCCAACAACAAAGGCGAATTGGTGGTGATCGGCCGCTCCTGCGAACTGGTGATTCACGACGAAGTGGGTCGCGAGCGCGAACGCCACAAAGTGCCCTATGGCGCTACTTTGCTGGTGCAGGACGGCTCTGCGGTGAAAGCCGGCCAAACCCTGGCCACTTGGGACCCGCATACCCGCCCGATGATTACCGAATATGCCGGTCGCGTGCGCTTTGAGAACGTGGAAGAAGGCGTAACCGTTACCCGTCAAACCGACGAAATCACCGGCCTCTCCACTTTGGTGGTAATCGATGGCAAACGCCGCTCCAGCACCAGCAAGCTGCTGCGCCCCACCGTGAAACTGCTGGACGAAAACGGCGAAGAGGTTACCGTACCCGGCACCGAAACCCCCGTTTCCATGGCCTTCCCCGTGGGCGCGGTGATTACCGTGCGAGAAGATCAGGAAGTGGGCAAGGGCGACGTGTTGGCGCGTATCCCGCAGGCTTCCTCCAAAACCCGCGACATTACCGGCGGTCTGCCCCGCGTGGCCGAGCTGTTTGAAGCCCGCGTGCCCAAAGATGCCGGCATGCTGGCCGAAGTAACCGGCACGGTGTCTTTCGGTAAAGAAACCAAAGGCAAACAGCGCCTGGTGATTACCGACTTGGAAGGCGTGGCGCACGAAACCCTGATTTCCAAAGAGAAACAGATTCTGGTGCACGACGGCCAAGTGGTGAACCGCGGCGAGATTATCGTAGACGGCTCGGTTGATCCGCACGACATTCTGCGCCTGCAAGGCATCGAAGCGCTGGCACGCTACATCGTGCAAGAAGTGCAGGAAGTATACCGCCTGCAAGGTGTGCGCATTTCCGATAAGCACATCGAAGTGATCATCCGCCAGATGCTGCGCCGCGTGAACATTGCTGATGCCGGCGAAACCGGTTTCATCACCGGCGAGCAGGTGGAGCGTGGCGACGTAATGCAGGCCAACGAACGCGCCGTTGCCGAAGGCAAAGAACCGGCACGTTTCGACAACATCCTGCTGGGCATCACCAAAGCCTCGCTCTCCACCGACAGCTTCATTTCCGCCGCTTCCTTCCAGGAAACCACCCGCGTGCTCACCGAAGCCGCCATCATGGGCAAGAAAGACGACCTGCGCGGCCTGAAGGAAAACGTGATTGTCGGCCGCCTGATTCCGGCCGGTACCGGCCTCACTTACCACCGCAGCCGCCGTGCGCAGTGGCAGGCGCATCACGAGGCGCAAGTGAACGACCAGGTGGACGATGTCGAATAAGGCTACCTGAAAAGCAAAAGGCTGAAACCGTAAGGCGCGGTTTCAGCCTTTTTTCAGGTGAAATGGGTAGGAGGCCGATGAAGTTCTGTTTTCAGGTAGCCTTTACACGAAATGTCGGATTCAAGAATCTATAGTGAATTAACAAAAATCAGGACAAGGCGGCGAGCCGCAGACAGCACAGGGGGTACGGCAAGGCGAGCCAATCTTTAGCGTTTTTGTTCATCCAATATCCTCGCACAATACACGGCTCAGTCGGGCAGGAAAGGCTACCTGAAATTTCAGGTAGCCTTTTTCGTCTTGCTCCTCAACGTTTATGCGCTGCCGAGGCGGCCTGCGGTTTGGCTTCGGCAGGCTTGCCCTCGGCAGCTTTTTGTTCGCAGCCCATCTGCTGCACCATTTCTTCAAACTGGCGGCTCACCACTTCGCAGCCTTCGGCATCCAGTTGCGAGAGGTCGCCGCGCGTGGCTTCCAGCGATTGCAACAGCGCATCGGCCTGGTCGTTGGGGGCTTGGCGGAAACAGGCGCGGGCGCGTTGGAAATAGGTTTCGCACACGGGGTTCATGTGGTCGGCGGTGGCGGGAGGCAGGGCATGTTCCGGCTCGGGGTTGGCTTCGGCGGCGGTGAGCGGGTCGTCTTCAGTATTGCCGTCCGACACTTCGGGGGTAACCAGTTCCACCGATATGGTGGCCGTTTCGACGCCGGATGCGCTGCCTGCGGCCGGTGCCGAGGCCTGCGAAGCTGCGGTTTCGGCGGCGGGGGCGGGGTATTTGCGGTTGCCGCCGGATAAAAGCCCGAAGGCGAGCAGCAGGCAGCCGGCCACGATGGCGGCCGCAGCCGGCAGCTGCGGTTTTGCCCGCAACTGCTGCGGCAGGGTGCGCAGTTTATCCCGCAGCTTCTGCCACAGGGCGCGCAGCTTTGCCTGCAGTTTGGGTTGCGGGGCCTGCGGCTTAGCTTGCCGTTTTGGCCGCAGGGCGTGCAGTTTGGCCTGTAGCCGCTGCCGGTATTGTTTCCAGTTTGGTTTACCTTGCATCATGATGAATATGGGTGTGGGGCGGTTGCCGTTGCGCATCTTACACGCAAGCCGTACCGCTCGGGAAGGGCGGCGGCAGGGCAGGGCGGTTTTTGCGGCGTTTCGGCCGGTTGCCGGGCAGCCTGTTCAGGTAGCCTGCCGCTTGCCGCAGGCACGCTTTTGCAGTATAACCACCTCCGCGCCACATACAACAACATCATTATTCATCGGCGCGTCAAACCACTTCACCGTTTCCCCCAACTGCCGTCGGCCGCCGTGTATTTGCGTGTGTGGCTGAAATGCCGTCTGTTTTTCAGGTAGCCTTTTGCCCAACCGTTTGCGTGGCAGGATATGCAGTGACCAAAATGAGAATGGAACAAAGCGAAACAACGCAACAACATTCTTATTTTGAACCTTCTACACGCAAACCCTTAGGCGCGGCAGCCCCGCTCACCGCATCCGCACAGGAGAATCTCATGAAGAAAGACCAAACCGGCCATCATTTCCTCGCCCGCCTTGGCAAAACCCGCCTGCGCCCCGGCGGCCGTTTCGCCACCGAATGGCTGATCAACCAAACCCGCTTCGCCCCCGATACGCAGGTGCTCGAAGTGGCCTGCAATATGGGCACCACCGCCGTGGGGCTGGCGCAGCGCTTCGGCTGCCACATTACCGGCGTGGATTTGGACGAAAACGCACTGGAGAAAGCCCGACAAAACATCCGCGCCGCCGGATTGGAAAGCCTGGTGCAGGTGCAGCATGCCAACGCCACCGAGCTGCCCTTCCCCGACAACAGCTTCGATGTCGTCATCAACGAAGCCATGCTCACCATGCTGCCGCTGGCCAACAAAGAAATGGCCGTGGCCGAATACTTCCGCGTGCTCAAGCCCGGCGGCGTGCTGCTCACACACGATGTGGTGGTGAGCGAGCAGAACACCGAAGAAGCCGTGGAACGCCTGCGCGACACCATCCAAGTGAAAGTTACCCCGCTCACCGAAAGCGCCTGGACTGATCTTTTCCACCGCAGCGGCTTCAGCAACATCACCACCATCAGCGGCGGCATGACCCTGCTCTCGCCCAGAGGCCTGATTTACGACGAAGGCTGGCGGCGCGCCTTCCAAATCGTGAAAAACGCGCTCAAAGCCGAAAATCGCGAAACCTTCAAACGCATGTACCGCACTTTCAACGATCCGGCCAAAACCATGGGCTACATCGCCGTGCACAGCCGCAAGGCCTAGCTCGCCAATCAGGCCGGGCATCCGCCCAACTGCCGCCGCCGTTTGAACCGGCTGGTCGGCAAACATGGAAAAAGGCTACCTGAAAATTTCAGGTAGCCTTTATTGGCGGCAGCCGTGCCCCACCCTTGGGAAGTGCGCTTTTCAGCAGGGAAACCGTGCTAAGCAGAGGGTAGATAGCCGTTGGCTGCCGCGGCAAGCAGGGTTAATTTACGCGGCCGCCGGCGAAGCCGACTTCATGATTGGAGTCGCCATTAAAGTCGTATGCCTTGCCAGCGATTTCATTACCATTAGGTCCGAAAATGTTGAGTCGGTAATGTCCTTGGCCTTTGCCGGCTGAAGAGGCTGTACCTACAATACCTTGGCCAGGAGATAATCGGCTTTCATTCAGGTTGATATTGCCAAAGCCGCGTAAGCCGGTAATACTGCCAGACCCCTTTTGATTGACGAAATCAATGGTGTAATTCAACCTGCCATGTGGTTGTCCATCTGGACGGCGGTCATCCAAGCCGGAAAAAGCATGTCCTTCATAACGGATAACACCAGAAGGCAACCGAGAAGCAAGGGTAGGTTCACCCTGAATGCTTCGAATTTGAAACTTATCTGACGAGATCTCATTGCCTGTATTAGGGTCATATTCTTTATTAACTTGAGCACCAACCACGGCAGTGTAAGAACGCTTGTACACACCAAGCTGCCCCTCTTCCAATTTCTGTGTGCCATTTTTCAACACATAAGTGAAATCAGACAATCTGTTTTGCCACAGGTAGCCTATGTTGAGCGAGCTGCCGTTGGTATAGGTTTGGCCATCAATTTCAATTGAGCTGGCAGTATTGCCATTGCTGTGCAGTAGACCGTCGTTGGCATCGCTATTAATTGTTAAAGAGGGCTTGCCATTTGGTCTCGGCGTAAACGGATCAGTAATCGCATTGGCCAGCGAGCTGCCTGCGCTGCTGCAGCCGCCTAGGGTGAGGGCGGTGAGGGCCATGTAAAGAATGTGATGTTTTTTCATGTCAAATCCTTTCGTTTCGTTGCGAGGGATACTGCTTGGACTGGATACAGTATAACACGGTGATTGGCAGGAAATATGACGAATATCAAATAGTTTGGTATTTATTGATAGTGTGCTGCTAGTTTGTTGGTTAATTTAGGCAAGAAAGTTTACGTTCCCTTTTGATTGTAAAAATGATAGAAAAAGATATGAATGGTTAGGCCGGGGCGGCGAATCTGTTTGAAACGGGCGGGAAATTCACCATTTTGTCTACAAGAAGCCGCTGTATTGGAGCTGAGTCATTATCATTTACTGCGTTTTACAAACGTTAGTTCAGGTTTGGCGGGCATATCGAATCCGCTATAATCCGCCCGTTTATAGATTTTGCCGTGAAGAAAGCGTTGGATGAGCATACCGAACAAGTCTTGCTGGGCTGCCTGCCTGCTGTTGTTGCCCTTTCAGGTAGCCTTGGCCGCACCGGAAGGCAGGCTGGAAACTGAGCCGGACACGGGCTTCGACATCACGCCAGCTGCCGCGCCGCAGGCGGAAGCCGCGCCCGCGCCAGCTGCCGCGCCGCCCGACAAACGCCTGCAAATGAGCCGCGAAGAGCTGCTCAAGCGCCCCGAGCTGCTGCAACAGGCGCTCAGCTATGCCGTGCTCACCCACAATGCCGAAGGTGCATCGCTGCTGCTGCCGATTTATCTCGAGCTGCCCGGGCCGCACGATGCGCTGCTGGTGGCTTTGGCGCAGGCACTGATTGCCCGCGCCGAGGGCGACTATCAACGCGCCATCGGCCTCTACCGAACCGTATTGGCAGCCGACCCCGATATCCCGCCTGTGCGCCTTTCGCTGGCCCAGAGCCTGTTTGAAAACCGTGCCGACAAAGATGCGCGGCAAGAGTTCGAACATTTCCGCCAAACCCCCAATCTCGCGCCTGAGCTGCAACAGCTTGCCGGGCAATACCTCGAAGCCCTGCGCAAACGCGACCGCTGGAGCTTCGGCGGCAGCGTAAACTTCATCAGCGACAGCAATGTAAACAACGCCGGCAGCGAGCGTGAAATCCGCACCCCGCGCGGCGTGTGGAAGCTGCCCGAGCCCGAATCCGCCCAAGGCTTCGCCTACCGCCTCAATGCCGATCGCGACTGGAACGTACACGGCAACCTCTATTGGCGGCTCAGCCTCGACGACTACGGCAAATTCTATTGGAACAACCACAAATTCGACGACCAAATCGCCCGCCTCAGCAGCGGCCCCGCCTACAAAACCGCCCGTGCCGAAGCCGCCGTTACCCCTTATTACGAGCGCCGCTGGTATGGCACGCACAAATACTCGCGCGAAGTCGGCGTGCGCGCCGAATGGCAATATTGGCTTACTCCGCGCCATAAAATATTGAGCGCGCTTGAAATCGGCGAGCAGCGCCACGACCGCCGCCGCTGGCTCGACGGCGACAGCTACACCGCTTCCGGCACCTGGCTTTTCGTGCGCAGCCCCACCCAATATTTCAGCTTTGGCCTCGACTGGCTGCGCAAAACCGCCGCCGACAACAGCGAATCCTACACCCGCAAAGGCCTGCGCCTGGGCTGGACGCAGCAATGGGGCTGGGAGCTCACCACCTCCGCTCAAATCAGCGCTGGCCACCGCAGCTACGACGCCCCCGACCTGTTCCGCATCACCCGCCACGACCGCGAGCTGGCCGCCAGCCTGGTGCTCTCTCACCGCAAACTGCAATTTGCTGGCATCACCCCGCAGCTGGTGGCCACTTGGCAGCGTGTAAACAGCAACCACTTCTTCTACCCCTACCGTAAAGGCAATGTGTTTATCCAGTTCGGGCGTTCGTTTTAACGTTGCAGGCCGGTAAGGACAAAAGAAAGGCTACCTGAAAATTTCAGGTAGCCTATAATTTGCCCACTCAACTGCCAGAGCAAACCAATTTAAATTTGCCTCGCTTTCATACCGACAGCAGCCTGCCGCCCGGCGTGAAGCCATACTGGTTTCAGCCGTGCCTGAAGCATGACTTCAATGAAGCCAAGTTTTCAGGTAGCCTTTCCGCCGTTTCCCATTCCCCAAGAAAGGACTTCCCATGCCCCTCCGCTACCATCTCCCCGCCGCGCGCTATTCCGAAGCCGTGGTGGCCAACGGTTTCGTTTTCCTCTCCGGCCAAGTGCCCGCCAATCCTGAAGCCGACATCGAAGCGCAAACCGCCGACGTGCTCGCGCAAATCGACCAGATTCTGGCCGACTGCGGCTCAGACAAGGCGCATATTTGCGAAGCGGTCATCTACCTGCCCGATATGGCCGACTACGCGGGCATGAACCGGGTGTGGGATGCCTGGGTGGCGCCCGGCAAAGCCCCTGCCCGCGCCTGCGTGCAGGCCGCGTTGGCGGATGCTGGCTGGAAAGTGGAAATCAAGATTACGGCGCTGCAGCGCACCGCATGACAGCAGCGGCCTTCTGCCGTACAATCCGCGCGGTTTCTTTTTATCTGGCTAGGGACTGTTGGTTATTACCGGTTTCCTCGACTTTATTGCCTCAACGGCAGCATCTTCCGCGTTGGAAATCCTCGCAAGGTGTCCAACCTTGATTGCAGTTTCCGCCTCGAATCTGCCGCCTTGGGGGCAAAAATCCACTGGGAAAAGTAGTTGCCAGCAGCTCCTAAAGCACTTATCCCTTTTTGCAACGGCATCTTGCTTGGTATGCAAGAGGGGCTTCGGCCAACGGTTGCTTCAGGCTACCTGAAACCGGCATAACTACGGAACGATATGGTTTATCAGAGAAAATTCATTAAAGAAGTATCGCAAACGGCGATGGGCGTATTCGTGCTGCTCTTGGCCACCTTGGTGGCGGTACAGGCGGTGAAGCTGTTGGGCGGCGCGGCCGGCGGCAAGGTGGCGGCAGACGCGGTGGCCACGCTGGTGGCGTTTTGGACGGTGGCGCTGATGCCCATCGTGCTCATCCTCACGGCCTATATCAGTGCGCTGACGGTGCTTTCCCGCTATTGGCGCGACAGCGAAATGGCGGTGTGGCTCTCGTCCGGCCTGTCGCTTTACGGCTGGATTAAGCCGCTGATGGCGTTTGCCGTGCCTTTCGCCCTGCTCACGGCATTGGTGTCGATGCTGGTGATGCCGTGGGCGGATGCGCGCAGCCGAGAATTTGCCGAAGTGTTGAAGCGTCGGCAGGATACTTCCATGGTGCGTCCGGGCGTGTTTCAAGAGTTCGGCGGCGGCACGCCGCGCGTGTATTTTGTGGAAAAATTCGATGCGGGCAGCGGCGAGGCGGCCAATCTGTTTATCCGCGAGCAAAACGCGCAGGGGCGCGACACGCTGATTACCGCCGAACGCGGCCGTTTTGCCGAAGCCGACAACAAGCGCACGCTGGAACTGTTTAACGGCCGCCGCTACAGCGGCACGCCGGGTATGGCGGATTACGACGAAGTATCGTTTGAGCGTCTGCATTTGGTGGTGGGCACCGCGCCCAAGCTGGTGCAGCGCGATATCCACCGCCGCACCGTGCCCACGGCCAAACTGTGGGGCAACACCAACCCCGACTTGCGCGGCGAATTGATGTGGCGCATCACTATGCCGGTAAGCGTGCTGATTTTGGCGCTGTTGGCATTGCCGCTTTCCTATATGGACAACCGCAGCAGCCGCAGCTACAGCCTTTTAAGCGCTATCGGCATATTTCTGCTCTATCAAAACGGCCTCACGCTGGTGCGCGACGGCATCAGCAGCGGTAAGATTCCGCTGTGGCCGGGTTTGATTGTGCCGCATCTATTGATGCTGATGCTGGCCGTGCTGCTGTTGCGCGTGCGCAGCCAGCCCTCGCGGCCGTTTTGGCAGGCTTTGCGCCTGGCCTTGGGAGGCAAACCGGCATGAAACTGCTCACCCGTTATCTAATCCGCCGCTTAGGCACGGCCACGCTCTACGCGCTTATGGCTTTGGTGGCACTGTTTTCGTTTTTTGAAGTGATTAATGCCGTAGACGACGTGGGCAACGGCAACTACACCGTGCTCACCCTGATTCTGTATGTGGGCATGCGCCTGTTCGGGCACATGTATACCCTGCTGCCGCTGGCCGTGCTCATCGGCTGTCTGGCTGCCTTGAGCCAGCTCGCTTCCGCCAGCGAATGGACGGTTATCCGCACCAGCGGCGCCTCGCTCAAGCGCATCATCGCCACCGTGGCCTCGGTGGGCTTGCTGGCCGGGCTGATCGGCGTGGCGTTGGGCGAATGGGTTGCCCCCTATATGGAACAACGCGCCGAGCGGCTGCGCCTGCATGCCGTGCAACAAACCGTGAGCCTGGGCGGCAGCGGCCTGTGGTTTCGGCAGGGCAGCGACAACATCAATGTGCGCGAAATGCTGCCCGACGGCCGCCTGCTCGGCATCCGCATCTACCGCTACAACCAACACGCCGCACTGGAATCCGCCTGGCAGGCAGACGAAGGCCGCGTAAACGGCAACGGCACTTGGACGCTCAAACAAGTGGCGCGCACCCATATTGCCGCCGAGCGCACCCAAACCGAACGGCTGGCCAGCGCCGAATGGCCAAGCGACGTGGGCGTGGAGCTGCTCGGCGTACTTTTGGTGGACACCGACCAAATGTCGGCTCGCAGCCTGAAAATGTATATCGACCACCTGCAAAGCAACGGCCAGCAAACCGCCGCCTATGCCACCGCCTGGTGGCGCAAGCTGCTCTACCCGCTGATTTGTACGGTGATGGCCTTGGTGGCGCTCGCCTTCACCCCGCAAAGCTCGCGCCACGGCAACATCGGCGTGCGCCTGTTCCTCGGCATCTGCCTGGGCCTCGCCTTCCACTTCGCCGGGCTGCTCTCCGGCTACATCGCCCAACTCTCCAACATGCCGCCCCTCGGCGCCGCCATCCTGCCCGGCACAGTGTTTGCCATCGCCGCCGCCTGGCTGATTAGGCGGCAGGAAGCGCGTTGAGAAAAGGCTACCTGAAAATAGGCTGCAGTATTTTTCAGGTAGCCTCAGGTTTCGGTTCAGCAGCGTATGTTTTGAAAAAGGGAAACCAATATGGCCGGATCGTTCAGCTGCGGATTAGGTTTTTGGAACATTGATTCTCTACCAGAATTCCGCAAAGATCTGCCGAAATACAAAAGCAAAATCCACGAATTAGACCGCATTCAGATTATCGAAGGGGCGGATTTAAAGGTCATTCTGCCCGTTTTATGGGAAGAAGTGCTACAGCAGCATCCGTCTACCCATCTGCGTTTTTATCTATATCGAGATTTCGATGTGGATTGGATTGCCGATTTCCCCGGGCTGCAAAACCTGGCGATTGAAGTTAGCGTGGGCAGCATCGACAATCTGGAAAAACTGGCCAAGTTTGAAAATCTGCACACTTTGGCTTTGAAAGCCAACCAGGGTTTCGGCAGCTTGGATTTCCTCAACGGCGTGAACCCGAATCTGCAAAACCTGTATTTGGATTCCAAAACTAAATCCGCCAAATCAGATTTGAGCGCACTCACCCGTTTTCAGCACCTGAAAACGCTGTATCTCCAAAAATTGGAGAAGAATTTAGACCAAGCACTGCCCGAGCTGAAAGAGCTGGAAGCGCTCGTACTGCGCAGTATTTCCAAGCCTAAAAGCCTCGATTTCGTGGCCGGCCTGAACAATCTGCAATATCTCACCCTGCAACTATGCGGCTTTGAAAACATAGATGCTGCCGCACAGCTGCCCGCGTTGAAATATTTGCAGCTGTGGCGGCTGCCTAAGCTGGGAAATTTGGATTTTGTATCGCAAATGCAGAATTTGCAGTTTCTGTTTGTGGAAACCTTAAATGGCATCACACGCTTTCCCCAAGTAGCCGGTTTGCAGAAACTGCGCCGGGTGAAGATTACTTCCTGCAAAAACCTGGCCGATTTCAGCGAAGTAGCACACAGCCGCTCCATCCGCGAGTTTGCCATCCAAAATGCCACGCAGCCAGATTTAAATATCTACCGCCCGCTTATCGAAAACCGACACATTAAACAACTGGGCATCGGCCACGAAAAAGTGGCCACGCAAAACGCAACGCGGGCACTTGCCCAACAGCACGGCCGCGAACAGATTGAGGTGTATATGTATCCAGAGTTCGAGCCATTTGTATTTGAAGACTAGGGGCGCTCGCTGCCCGCATATTGGGTTTGAAAATTCGCTTTCAGGTAGCCTCACCACAGCAAAAGGCTACCTGAAAACAGGATGAGGGAGCCTTCAGGTAGCCTCTCCAACCATAAAGCAATCAAGGAAAAACCATGTTTACAGGAATCGTACAAGGCTTGGGCGAAGTGCTGGCCGTGGATCAGCGCGCGCCCGATTTCCGCAGCCACACCGTGCGCCTGCCCGAGGGCGCGGATGCCGATTTGCGCGTGGGCGCATCGGTGGCGCACAACGGCTGCTGCCTCACCATCACCCGCGTGCACGAAAACGGCGCGGCGGATTTCGACCTGATGGGCGAAACGCTGGCCAAAACCAATCTGGGCACATTGCAGCCGGGCGATAAGGTAAACATCGAGCGCGCCGCCCGCTTCAGCGACGAAATCGGCGGCCACAGCATGAGCGGCCACATCACGGCCACTGCCGAAATCAGCCGCATCGAAGCGAACGGGCTGAACCGCACCGTGTGGTTTAGGCTACCTGAAAACCTGAAAGGCTATGTTTTCCCTAAAGGATTCATCGGGCTGGACGGCTGCAGCCTCACCATCGGCACGGTAAGCGACAGCGAATTCAATGTGCACCTCATCCCCGAAACCCTGAACCGCACGCTGTTTGGCAGCCGCCGGGCGGGCGAGCGGGTGAATGTGGAAATCGATCCGCAAACGCAGGTGATTGTGGATACCGTAGCGCGGATTTTGGCGGAAAAGGACAAGGCATGATGCCGCTGCCGCCGCAAGTGCCGCGCCGGGGCGGCGGAATCAGCCGCCGGGTGGCGGCTGCTTTGCTCCGGCTGTTGGGCTGGCGCGTTGCAGGCAGCGTGCCGGATGTGGCCAAATGCGTGGTGGTGGCCGTGCCGCACACGTCGAATTTCGACGGGCTGTATGTGCTGCCCGCCATGCTGGCTTTGGATTTGAAAATGAGCATCTTCGGCAAGAAAAGCCTGTTTGCCGTGCCCGGTTTGGCGGCATTTTTGCGCTGGGCGGGCGTGATGCCGCTGGATAGGGCACGCGCCGGCGGCGTGGTGGACGAAGCTGTGGCCGCCTTCCGCCGCAGCGGGCAGCTGTTTCTCGGCATCTCGCCGGAAGGCACGCGCCACGCCGCGCCCAAATGGAAAAGCGGCTACTGGCGGATTGCCCGCGGCGCCGGTGTGCCGGTATTGCCGGTGGCGATCGACTACGGGCGGCGCGAAGTGCGCTTCCTGCCGCTGTTTACCCCCACCGCCGACATGGCCGCCGACCACGCCGCACTGGCCGCGCTATTCCGTGGCATTGAGCCGAAGCATAAACACCGTTTGTCTTGGCCGTTGCGTGAAGCCCAGGTGGCTGAAACCGATTGATGACATATGGAGATGACACTTCGCCCCATCGGCTACCTCGAAACGCCGTTTAACGACATCGCCGATATGCCGATACAGCCGTCTGTGCTGGCCGATACGTGCGGCAAAGCCGTGTTGGATGAAAAGTTCGCGCCTGGCTTAAAGGATTTAGACGGCTTCTCACACATCATCCTGCTGTTCTTGCTGCATAAAATATCCGACTATCAGCTGGAGGTGGTGCCGTTTATGGACACGCTGCCGCACGGCATTTTCGCCACCCGCTCGCCCAAACGGCCAAACCGTATCGGCATGTCGATTGTGCGCATGGAAAGCGTGGTCGGGAATATCGTGCAGTTCAAAGGCGTCGATATGCTCAACGGCAGCCCGCTGCTCGACATCAAGCCCTACTATTCCTATTTCGACCAGCAAACCCAGGTTAGCAATGGCTGGCTGGAAGGGAAAACGCTGCGGCCGGAAAATTTGCGCTCCGACAAACGCTTTGAATCATGAGCCCGCCTACTCAGGCACAAAATGCCTTGAATGCCCAAAATAATGCTTAATCATTGCCCCACATAACTCTTCCAACCAAGCCAGCCTATGCCGCTGGCAAAAAAGCCGTGCCTTAGCCGCCGCTGAAACCGATTGATATGACCGACACCCCCACCGTTCCCGACTATCTGCGCCACATCCACGTGGTGCTCACCCGCACCAGCCATCCCGGCAACATCGGTGCCGCCGCCCGCGCCATGAAAACCATGGGCTTGAGCCGCCTCACTCTGGTCGCGCCCAACCTGATGGCCACGCCGATGACCCCCGAGCCGCCCGCCTTCGATGCCGACCGGGCCGCCACGTTCCAGCTGCCGGAAGAAAGCTTTATCCTCGCTTCCGGCGCGCGCGACGTGCTGGAACAGGCGCAAATTGTGGCCACCCTGGATGAAGCGCTGGCCGATACCGTATTGAGCTGCGCCCTCACCAGCCGCCGCCGCGAACTCTCCGCGCCGCTGCACACCCCGCGCGAACTCGTGCCCGAGCTGTTGCAGGCCGCGCAGCAAGGTTTTCAGGTAGCCCTCGTATTCGGCAACGAAACCTTCGGCCTGAACATCGACGAAGTGCAGCGCTGCAACCGCCTGCTCACCATCAGCGGCAATCCCGCCTATTTCTCGCTCAACCTCGCTCAGGCCGTGCAAGTGGTGTGCTACGAAATTTTCAGCCAAACCGGCATCGGCATGAGCCAGCTGCAACAGGCGCACACGCCCGCCACGCAAAGCCAAACGCGCGGCATGGTGGACCACTTGGAGCAAATCATCGAGCAAACCGGCTTTGCCAACCGCCGCAACCAAGAACGCATGATGCGCCGCCTGCACAGCCTCTTCAACCGCGCCTCCCCCAGCCGCGAAGACATCGACCTGCTGCGCGGCCTGTGGAACAGGATTTCGCAGCGGCTGAAGGATTAAACGGCGCCGTTATGGCGGATGAACAAAAATCAGGGCAAGGCGGCGAAGCCGCAGACGGTATGGATAGAACGGCAAGGCAAGGCCATTTTGATTTAAATTGAATCAAAAGGCTACCTGAAACTTTCAGGTAGCCTTAGGTTTATATATGGCCTGCACGCGAAAGAGGGGATACATGGGCAGGATAGGCGTTTGCCCGTTAATCCCCGTATGCCCTGAAAAGGCGGGCGATTACCGCCCGCGCGGTTTTTCAGGTGGCCTTTGGGCGGGGTGTCGGATTCGGGGGCGGCCTGCGGCGGCTAAAACAAACTTTCCTGCCGGGCGCCGGTTGCGGGCGTTTCGGATTCTGCCAGCATATAGTTGCGCACGAAGTTGAAGAAGTCTTCGCTGATTTCAAAATGGCCGTAGCGCAGCCGGGCGGCATATTTTTTCCATTCCGGATGCGTGCGGATAACGGCAATCGGGCATTCGCGCCGGATTTCGGCATAGGCCACGTTGCGGCGGAAGGGGATAAAGCTTGCGCTCATCTGAAACGGGTAGGCTTGGTCGTCGGTAATCTGCCCGAGTGCGGTGAAGGCTTGCAGTTTGTCGTGGCCGTCCAAGCGGATTTTCGGGCTGTAGTAGAGCAGCCAGTCGCCGCGTTGCATACGGTTGAGCGGCGCGGCCTTGCCGTGGCACACTTGGCAGAAGCCGCCTGCCACGCCGCGCAGGACGTGCTCTTTGGAAACCGTGCCTATCCAGTATTTCATGGGTATCCTTTTTCAGATGGGTTTCAGGTAGCCTTATGCGGCCGGCAGAAGGCTACCTGAAATTTTATTTTGACGGTTTGGGCAGGAATACTGATAATACGAAAGCTGCCGCCGCGCCGCAACCCAAAACCAAAAATATCCAGTCAATAGCCAAACCAGTCATGCCGAACATGACGGCCTGACAGATGACCGACAGCAGGGCGCCTGCTGCCGTTACGGCAGCGATGCCGGGCAGGTTGCGCTTCAGGCGCAGCAGCATAGCCAAGAGGCCGGTAAGGATGGCGGGGATGCCGCCAAACCAGTAACCGGCCAGGAAGAATTCTGGCATATTTCTGAAAAACTGATTTGAGGGAGGTAGTGGCTCAGACGCGACAACATGGAACTCCACTATGAGGTACAGTATGAGCGACACTATGCCCAAGGGCGGGCCGAACAGGCTGTAAATAATCAGCACCCGCCACGAATACGGCGGTTTGGAGGCGGCATCGTTGTGATGATCTTGTTTGGGTTCTTCCATCATGATTTCCTCGGCAGGCTACCTGAAAGCACGGTTTTAATGCGGTTAAAACTGCGTGAGTTCCGCATACACCCTATCTATGTGGACTACGCTTGCTGAAATGATGTTTGGGCGCAGGTCGGATTCTTGAATCCGCCAGTCCCAATCGATTAAAATCACTAAATAGTTTTCCACCCTCGCAAAAGGAGTTTTCCATGGCCCAACTGCAAAACGCCCTATCGCATGTTTCCCTCGGCACGAATCAATTCGAGCAGGCCGCCGCCTTTTATGATGCTGTGCTCGCCCCGATGGGCATCCGCCGCGTGCTGGATTTGAGCGAACATCGTGCCATCGCCTATGGTCGCGCCTTCCCTGAACTCTGGATTCAGGCACCGCACGACGGGCAGCCCGCGCAAACAGCCAACGGTGTGCACATCGCCTTTTTGGCAGAAAACAACGCACAAGTGGACGCCTTCTACGCCGCCGCCCTCGCCCACGGCGCGAAGCCCGACGGCGCGCCCGGCAAACGCCCGCACTACAGCGACGCCTACTATGGCTGCTTCGTGCGCGATTTGGACGGGCATAAAATCGAAGCAATGGCTTGGAACGAATAGATTCGGCGGAGAGAGAGGCTACCTGAAATTTTCAGGTAGCCTTTTTTCCCTCGGCAGTAAGCATCATAGGTCGAATACCGGTATCCGGCAAACCTGCAACGCTGCCATGATTGAAGCTATTGCCGCCATGCCTGAAATGTCGGGTTCAAGAATCCGACTTGCGGCTGCTTCGTCCAAACCTTTTTCAGGTAGCCTGTCCGCTATGCCACTATGCCGCTATTTGCCCGGCGCGGCGGGTTTTTTCTCGGCTTCGGGCGGGTCGCCGGGCGGGAAGAACAGGCTTTTGGGTTTTTGTTTCACCAGCGAGATGGTGCTGCCGATGATTTGCAGCGGGTTGTCCAGCACGGCGTCGCGCGAGCGCAGGGCCACCCACAGGGTGATGGAGAAGCTCACCAGCAGGTTCACCGCGCCGATGAGCAGCACCATCAATAAATAGGCGGCGAAGGAGAAGAAGCCGATGTCGCCGCTCACGGCGGCGTAGCCCAGGTTGGCGGAGGAGAAGGCAACGTGGCGGATGTCGAGCGGCAGGCCGGTGAGGTGGCCGAGGTAGCCGGTCATGCCGAGGAGCCAGCCGAAGCAGAAGTTGCCCATGATGGCGCCGTAGTGGTGGTGGATGTAATCGGCCAAACGCTGCCGCCAGGCGGCGGGCAGGATGCGTTTGAGCAGGGGGTGTTCGCGCAGGCGCAGTTTGAGATTGAGGTAGTCGGCGCGGTTGTCGAAGAAACCGGCGATGATGCCGGAGCAAAACAGCCACACGCCGGCGATGGCGGCAAACAAGAGCGCGGGGGTGCTGAACACGGCGAGAGATTTGAGCTGGTAGGCGGTGGTGGCCGTATCCAGCAGGGGGCTGCCGAAATGGTGGGCGAAGGCGTGGCTGATGAAGGTGGCGAGCAGCACGGCGACGACTACGTTACCAAACACGGCCACGCCCTGCGAGCGGATTACGTCAATCAATAGCTGGGCGAGCTTTTGGTTTACGGCGCGGCCGCTGCTGCTGCGTTCCACGGCTTGGGCGAAGCGGGCGGCGGTCATGGCGGGCTGTTTGGTGGCCACGGTGAAGTGCAGCATGTGGATGAGCACGAAGCCGATGCCGTAGTTGAGGCTGGCGAGCACGGCATGGTAGAGGTGGCCGCCGGGCAGGCTGCCGATGTGGATTTTGAGCAGCGCCATCAGGGCGATGAGCACGCCGCCGCCGGCTGCGGAGCGCAGCATGCCCCAGTATTCGCTGCGGTTGCGGGTGATGTAGTGTTCGCCGTGGCGGCTGGAGTTTTGGCTGATGCTGCGGGCGAGCATTTTCACGTTGCTGCGCCACAGGGGCAGGATGCGCCGCTGCGCCACCACGGCCACGGCGATTTCGTTGGCCAGGAGCAGGGTGCGCAGCAGGCTTTGGGTGCGGGTGCGCGCGGCAAACAGCGCCATGAGCCGTTCCATGCGGGTGAGGGTTTGCTGGAGGCGTTGCAACAGGTGCGCCACGGCCATGGAGGAGCCGGCACCGGCGCCGGTGCCTTTGCGCTGCAGGCGTTCGATGAGGGTGCGGCATTGCGCCAGCATCACGTCTAAATGGCCGGCATCGTAGGTGGTGCGGGAGCCGGGCTGGCGGCTGCGTTGGAAGTCGAGCCAGTCGGACACTTCGCGCATGAGCCCGACGAATGGCGAATCCACGTCCAGCAGTTTGGGCTCGAGGCGGATGAGGTCGTGGTCGAGGTCTTCGGCGGCCACCCAGATGGAGAGCATTTCCACGGCATACAGGCTTTCGTCGCGCAGGTGGCGGCCGCACATTTCGCGCACGGCGGGCTCGGTTTGCCGCTGGATGGTGCTCAGGAGGCGCAGCCAGGCGGAAAGCGGGATGGCGGTGAGCCATTCGCCGTCGTTGCCGCCGCAAAACAGCAGCGTGAGCACGTCGCGCAGGTTGTTGCAGTCTTTATAGGCGGGGTTGATGCGCTCGTAGAGGCGGTGGCGGAATTCGTGGCCGAAGCCGGAGCGGGAGAAGATGCCGATGGTGATCAGGGTGGGATACACGCGCACGCTGGAGAGCCAGCGGCACAGCAGGGTGGCGATGGTTTTGCCCTCGCCTTCTTGCCGCAAATGGTTGCACAAAATGCCGAAACGCACCGGCGCGCCTGCCGCGCCGCCCTGCCGCAGCCAAGTCACTACTGCCTGCAACACGCCCAGCGCGTTGCCTTCGGCGGCGGCGCGGCTGATGGTTTCAGGTAGCGTGTGTCGGGGTTTGCGTGTGAACATGGTTTTCCTTTTTATAGTGAATTAAATTTAAACCAGTACAGCGTTGGCTCGCCTTGCCGTACTATTTGTACTGTCTGCGGCTCGCCGCCTTGTCCTGATTTAAATTTAATCCACTATATTGTTCCGGCCGGAGCCGGGAGCGGATGTGCGAAAAACAGCGGCCACCTTTTCAGGTAGCCTCACGAAAAAAAGGGGGAGCGATTGTAACAGATTGCCGTTTGGGGCAAAAAGAGCGGGCTGGGAAATGGGAAGGGATGATGGTGGGCTGAGGATGGATTGATTGGCAAAGGGTTTCCGGTTTTCAGGTAGCCTCATGGCGTGATGAAAGGCTACCTGAAACTTTATAGTGGATTAACAAAAACCAGTACAGCGTTGCCTCGCCTTGCCTTGCCGTACTATTTGTACTGTCTGCAGCTCGCCGCCTTGTCCTGATTTTTGTTAATTCACTATATGCCAAAGGGGCTGCGGTTTGCCGCAGCTTTTGGTTTTTCAGGTAGCCTTGACGGTATGGCATCGGGCTACCTGAAAAATGGTTTGAGGGCTTTCAGGTAGCTCTTGGCTGTTAATGGCTCTTGGCCTTGAATTCCTGCAAATGGCGGCTGCCGGCCAGCCAGGCGCCGGCCATGCACAAGCCGCACACCACGGCGATAATCACGGCCATTTCCCAGCCGTGGAAGAAGCGCCAGTCTAAGTTCAGGCCGTAGGGGCTGAAAATGCGGTCCACCAGCGGGCGGGTGCTGCGCATCAGCCAGCTGCACAGTACCAGGCTCAAGGCGGAAGACAGCACGCCCTGCCACAAGGCCTGATAGAGGAAGGGGCGGCGGATGAAGGAAGCAGGCGCGCCTAACAGCTTGGTGATTTCGATTTCTTCTCGCCGGCTGAGGATTTGCAGGCGGCTGGTGTTATACGCCACCAACACCAGCGCCGCGCCCAGCGTGATCACCAAAAAGCGGAACACCTGATGCACGAATTCGTTGATTTGAAACAGGGTTTGCATCCATTCGGCATCCATCTGCACGCTCTCGGCCTTGGGTAGCGCAGCCAAATCGGCCCGCAGGGCGGTTTGCTCTTCGGGGGTGGCGCCGTCTTTGGGCGTGATCACGAAGGCGTCGGGCAGCGGGTTGGTATCGAGCATCGACACCAAATCCTGCCCCTGAAACGCCTGCTGCAGCTCGGCCATGCCCTGCTGTTTGCTCACGTATTCGGCTTTTTCGATGCGGCTGTCTTCCGCCAGCTTGGCGCGGATGGTGGCGATGTCGGCCTCGGCGGCTTCGGGCGTGAGGTAGATGGTCATCTGCGGGGCTTGGTTGAGCCGGCCGAGCACTTCGGTGCTGCTTTGCACGCCCAAATAGAGCATCAGCGGCAAGGTCATGGCGGCGGCCAGCATCAGCAGCACCATCAATGTACCCAAGGGCTGGCGCACGAGGCGGGCAAAGGCCTGGTAGGCGGCTTCCAGATGCAGAGAGAGATAGTGTTTCATGCGGCAAACCTGCCTTCCTGCAAACGCAAAATGCGGTGGCCGTAGTCGGCCATCAGGGTTTCGTCGTGGGCGGCCACGATGACGGTGGTGCCGGCTTCATGGAAGGTTTTGAAGAGCTCCATAATATCGAGCGCGTAGGCGCGATCGAGGTTGGCGGAGGGCTCGTCGGCAATCAGGAGGCCGGGCTGGTGCACCACGGCGCGGGCAATGCACAGGCGCTGCTGCTCGCCGCCGGACAGGGTAATCGGATCGGCCGTTTCGCGCCCGCCCAAGCCCACTTTTTCAATGGCGATGCGGGCGCGTCTTTCGGCGGTTGCGCGGTCGTAGCCGATGATGCGCAGCGGCAGCAATACGTTTTGCAGCACGTTGCGGTCGAACAGGATTTTGTGGTCTTGAAACACCAGGCCGATGTGCTGGCGCAGATAGCCCAGGCGGCTGTCGTTGAGCGTGCCGAGGTCTTGGTTGTTCATCCACACTTTGCCGGAAGTGGGCTTGGTGATGCCGGCAATCAGCTTGAGTACGGTGGATTTGCCCGCGCCGGAGTGCCCGGCCACGAAAATCATCTCGCCCTTGCTGATTTTGAAGCTGACGTTTTGCAGGGCGTGGAACCCGCCGGGATAGGTTTTGGAAACTTGTTCGAAACGGATCATGATGTGGGGATTGGGAGTGAATGGGTTTCAGGTAGCCTTTTGGAAAACGCCGTTTGAGGCTACCTGAAACGGGAGGCTAGCTGAAAACAGCCTGCGGATTATACGGCAATTCCCGCCCGCCCAACACCAAGCGGCGGCGCAGAAATGGTATCATCCGCGCTTTATTACCTTGGAAGAGCTGTCATGACTGCCTGGCCCACCCCCGATTTCGAACGCAAAATCTGCCCGCCCGAGGCGCTGGCCGGGAAATTGGCCGGGCTGCCGCGCCCATTGGTGTTCACCAACGGCTGCTTCGACATCCTGCACCGCGGCCACGTTACCTACCTCGCCCAAGCCCGCGCGCTCGGCGCGGCGATGGTGCTCGCGCTCAACACCGACGCTTCCGTGCGTCGGCTGGGCAAAGGCAGCGACCGCCCCATCAACCCGCTGGCCAACCGCGCCGCCGTGGCCGCCTCGCTGGCGAGCGTGGATTTGGTGACTTGGTTCGACAGCGACACCCCGGCCGAACTCATCGAATTGGTGCGCCCCGATATCTTAGTGAAAGGCGGCGACTGGCTACCTGAAAACATCGTCGGCGCCGCCGAAACCCTGGCGCGCGGCGGCAAAGTGTATTCCATCCCCTTCCTGCACCAAACCTCCACCACCCAAACCTTGGCCAAAATCCGTGCCGCGGAGCAAGGCTCATGATTCAGGCCGTGCACTGGCAGCTGCTGGCCGCCTTGGCAGACGGCCAACCGCACCACGTTACCGAACTGGCGCGCCTCATCGGCCGCAAGCCGCCGCAGCTCAACGCGCTCTGGCAGCAAGTGCCGCCGCACATCCGCGGCCTGCTGCGCCAGCAAGACGGCCGCTGGCGGCTGGTGCGCCCGCTGGCGATTTTGGACAACGCCGTTTTGCAACAACAGGCCGCAGCCGCAGGCTGGCAGGCCGAGCTATTGCACGAGCACCCTTCCAGCAACAGCTATCTCATCGCCCAAGCCAAATCCGGCAGCCCGATCCACCGCCGCATCGTGTTTGTGCACGATCAAACCCAAGGCCGCGGCCGACAGGGGCGTAGTTGGCAGAGCCGCATCGGCGAATGCTTAATGTTCAGCGCAGGCTGGTGTTTTTCCCGCCCGCCGGCCGAGTTGGGCGGCCTCACGCTCGCCGCCGCGCTGGCCTGCTGCCGCGTGTTGCGCGATTTGGGCGTGCCCGCGCAGATTAAATGGCCGAACGATTTGGTTATCGGCGGCGAAAAGCTTGGCGGCATCCTCACCGAAACCGTGCGCTGCAACGGCCAAACTGCGGTTGTGATCGGCATCGGCATCAATTTTGTGCAGCCCAAAGCGGTGGCCGATGCCGAAGCCGTGCAAGGTAGCGCGCCCCACATCGCCGTGAGCCGCCTCACCGAACGCCTGCTGCCCGAACTGGCGAACACTTTCGAGCAGTTCGACCGTGAAGGCCTTGCCCCCTTCCTCGCGGGTTACCACGCCTGCCACCGCGACCAAAACCAGCCCGTGCGCCTGCTGCGCGACGGGCAAACCCTGCTGCAAGGCACGGCCTTGGGTGTGGATGAAGGAGGTGCGTTGCGGATTCGCGATGCCGAAGGTATGGAGCACCATGTGGTGAGCGGCGAAATCAGCCTGCGCCCGCTGCACAACCAAAACGCCGCAGCGCCCGATGACAAACAGGGCAAAATGCTGCTGCTCGATGCGGGCAACAGCAAGCTCAAATGGGCCTGGGTGGAAAACGGCCGCATCACGGCGGCAGACAAAGCCACCTATTGGAATCTCGAGCCGCTTGCCCACAGTTGGCGGCAGCACGGCGGCGAACACGTGCGCATCATCGGCTCGGCAGTGTGCGGCGAAGCCAAGCAGCAGGCCGTGGCCGAACAGCTCGGCCGCGAGCCAGAATGGCTCGGCTCCATGCCGCAGGCCTTGGGCATCCGCAACCACTACCGCCGCGTGAACGAGCACGGTGCTGACCGCTGGTTCAACATCCTCGGCAGCCGCCTGTTCACCGAACACGCCTGCGTGGTGGTGAGCTGCGGCACCGCCGTAACCATAGACGCCCTCACCGCCGACAATCATTACTTGGGCGGCAGCATCATGCCCGGCTTCAACCTGATGAAAGAGGCGATGGCGCAACACACCGCCAACCTCAACCGCCCCGCCGGCCGCGCCTACCCCTTCGGCACCACCACCGCCAACGCCATGGCCGGCGGCATGCTCGACGCCATCTGCGGCGCGGTTTTGCTGATGCATACCCGCCTGCAGCAAAAACACCCCGGCCAAACCGTGGCTGTGATCATCACCGGCGGCGGCGCTGCCAAAGTAAAACAAGGACTACCTGAACAATTTGCTTTGGACAACCCCATTCAAATTGTGGATAATCTCGTGCTTCACGGATTACTCAACTGGGCTGCACAAACATGAAGTGGCTGTTTGCCGTTTTGGTGGCATTAAACATCATCGTTTTCGGCGGGATGCTGGTAACGCGCATGGCGCAACAACAGCAGCCCGTGCCCGTTGTGCAGCAACAACAGCCGCAGCCCACCACCGTAGTGGTGCATGCCGCCCCCGCCCAGCCAGTTGCTCCGCAGCAGACGGCTACGCCCGTGCTGCCGGTGGATGCAGGCCGCCCCCGTACCGCGCCCGCTGCCCCTGGCCGTCCCAACACCCCGGCCAAACCCGCCGGTGAAGCCCAGCCCAAGCCCACCCCCGAAAGCGGCATCCGCGCCCCCAACACCGCCTGCACCGCCGTGGCTGTGTTGCCGGAAGACGACTACCACCGCATCAAAGGCCTGCTCGCCCGTTGGCCGCACGCCGCCACCCGCGTGGTGGAGCGCCGCCGCGACTCCGGCCGCCCCCAGCGCGGCAGCGAACGCTACCAAGTGAGCGTAACCATTGAAGGAGACGTGCAGGAATTTACCGCCAAAGTGCGTTCGCAGGGTTTCCGCAACGCCAGCATCGCCGGCGGCCGCATGAGCCTCGGTTCGTTTAGCAGCGAACAGCAGGCCGAGCAAACTGCCGCCAAAGCCCGCCAAGCCGGCCTCAATCCGCAGATCGCCCGCACCGGCGCATCCGGCGGCGACCAATCCGCCGAATTGGGCGAATCCAAAATGCAGGTAACGTTTATGAATGTGGACGACAACGCCGCCGCCGGTATCAGCAGCGTCATCGGCCGCTACTCCCACCTGCGCCGAGCCCCCTGCCGCAAATAAACGGCCGAAGCGTGTGGCTGAAATAATGCTTCCTTCGCGTGAAGGCGAGCCGTAGGCAGGAGTAGGAAAAGTATAGTGGATTAACAAAAATCAGGACAAGGCGGCGAGCCGCAGACAGTACAAATAGTACGGCAAGGCGAGCCAACGCTGTACTGGTTTTTGTTAATTCACTATATTTCGGCGGCAAACAATAAAAGGCTACCTGAAAACTTTAGCTTCAACGAAGTTAAAACGTGGCGCAGCGCGGTTTCCGCGCCGCCTGGATTTCAGGTAGCCTCTTCTTCTTTGAGAAAAACCTTGAACTGCCAATGGATAAAATTTATCATTGCCCATTCGCAAAACACATCTGAAAAAGGAAACTGATTATGGCATACCAACTGCCCGCACTGCCCTACGCCTACGATGCGCTGGAGCCGCATTTTGATGCGCAAACCATGGAAATCCACCACAGCAAGCACCATCAGGCCTATGTAAACAACGCCAATGCCGTGCTCGCCAACCTGCCCGAGTGGGAAAAACTGTCGGCCGAAGAGCTGATTGCCCGTCTGGCCGAGCTGCCCGAAAACGTGCGCACCCCGCTGCGCAACAACGCTGGCGGCCACGCTAACCATAGCCTGTTTTGGCAAATCCTAAAAACCGGCACCACCCTGCAAGGCAAGCTCAAAGCCGCCATCGAGCGCGATTTCGGCAGCGTGGAAGCCTTCCAGGCCGAGTTTGAAAAAGCCGCAGCCACCCGTTTCGGTTCAGGCTGGGCCTGGCTGGTGTATGAAGACGGCAAGCTCAAAGTCGTTTCCACCGCCAACCAAGACTCCCCACTGATGGGGCAGGCCGTATCCGGCGCGTCCGGCTACCCGATTATCGGCTTGGACGTGTGGGAACACGCCTACTACCTGAAGTTCCAAAACCGCCGCCCCGACTACATCAAAGCCTTCTGGCAAGTGGTCAACTGGGACGAAGCCGCCCGCCGTTTTGAAAGCGTGGCCGCCTAAGCCCCTGCCTGATGAAACAGGCTACCTGAAAGCCCGTTCGGCATGTTCAGGTAGCCTTTTCCAATTACTTAGCAAATACCAATCAATAAAATGGCAACACTCAGCAACGAAGACATCCGCCGCTTCAAACAACAAGCCCAGCAACTGCGCCCCACCGTGCTCATCGGCAAACAAGGGCTCACCGAGGCCGTTATCAAAGAAACCGACACCCGCCTTACCGCCCGCGAGCTGATTAAAGTGCAAGTGGCCGGCGACGACAGGCAGGAGCGCATCGCCATCGCCGAAGCCCTCTGCGCCGCCACTGGCGCCGAACTGGTGCAGCACATCGGCAAACAGCTGGTGCTGTGGCGGCCGAAGCCCGAAGAAAAAGAGTAGGGCGGCTGCACATTTTTTTCATGCAGGGCAGGCCAAAGCTGTATCGGTGTCGGTTGATTTGTTATTCCGCAATATATCCGATTTCAAACAGCATCTTGCCAAACCGGCATATTGCAGTATAATGCCGCCTTTCCTGCGGACGTGGCGAAATTGGTAGACGCACCAGATTTAGGTTCTGGCGCCGAGAGGTGTGAGAGTTCGAGTCTCTCCGTCCGCACCACCTTCACAAAAAAGCAGCCCTGAAAAGGCTGCTTTTTTCTTGTCCAATACCGTGCAATACCATCTAATACGATAGACCAACATATTATTTATAAACGGTATTATTTATCTATTAGCCTGAAACGCCGCCGCCGAAGCTATGCAATACCGTGTAATGCCGTGTGATTGAATAGACCTGATTGTGTTGGTAAAATTGTTGGTAGTACCAACAATCCCCTGAAATTTTACCAACAAATGCCGCTAAACGACCGCCAAATAAGGAATTTAAAACCTACCGCCACTATTCGGAAATTGTCTGATGGCGGCGGCTTGGCCTTGGTATGCAAACCAAACGGCGGGAAATACTGGCATCTGAATTTCAGGTTTAACGGCAAACAGAAAACCCTATCTATCGGCACTTATCCCACTGTTTCCCTAGCCGAAGCCCGCCAAGCCGCCGAGAATGCCCGCCGCCTGCTGGCACAAGGGCAAGACCCCGCCGCCGCCAAACAACAGGCCAAGCAGGAAAGGCAGGCGGCCTTGCTGAATACCTTTGCCGCCGTTGCCCGCCGCTGGCACGCCGACAACTTGAGCCGTTGGAAGTCGAACCATGCGGGGCGTATCATGCGCTACTTTGAAACCGACGTTTTCCCGCTGATTGGGGAAACGCCGATTGCTGAATTACGGGTAAGGGATATTAAGGCCGTGATTGACAGTGTGGCCGCGCGCGGTGTGGTGGAGACGGCGGAAAAAATCCGCCAATGGATAAACAGTATCTGCAACTATGCCGCCATGTTGGAAATCATCGACGGCAACCCCGCCGCCCCGTTGGCAGGCTACCTGAAAAAACCCGAAACCGCGCATATGCCCGCCCTGCCGCGCGAAGAACTGGCCGAGTTCTACCGCCGTTTGCTGCTAGCCGATACCGAGCCGCAGCACCGCATTGGAATCATGCTGCTGATGCTGGTGTTTGTGCGTAACAAAGAATTGCGCGGCGCACAATGGCGCGAGTTCGACCTTAAACAAAAACAATGGCTGATACCTGCCGAGCGCATGAAACGCCCCCGCGCCCATCTTGTGCCGCTGGCCGATTGGACAATGGAACTTCTGGCCGAACTGCACACCATCACGGGGCATAGCGACTTTCTGTTTCCCAGCCGCACCGCCACAGGCGGCTATATCAGTGAAAACACCTTCGGCAAAATCATCAACGGCATGGGCTACAAAGGCATTGCCACCCCGCACGGCTTCCGCAGCTTGGCAAGCAGTATATTGAACGAACAGGGGTATAACCATGATGCGATAGAACGGCAGCTAGCCCACGTTGAAGAAAACCGCATCCGCGCCGCCTACAATCGGGCGGAATACTTGAGCGAAAGAACGGAAATGATGCAATGGTATGCCGACTATTTGCGCGGCCACTACGAGCAAGCCCGCACCCTAAACGGGGGTATCCACCGATAAGGCTACCTGAAAAACCAGCCCGCCATTTGGCGGGCTTTTTTGCGCCTGCTGTTTTTGCAACAGCGTTACAAAAAACGGAAATTTTTAAACTGTTTTTTTAAACCCGTTTAAAAGATTTTCAGCCGCCCGAAGCCGTCTAATGCCACCCAACGGAATGCAATACCGTGTAACCGCATAGCAAGGAGTAAACCATGCAAGAAACCGAAGCAGTATTAAGGGCGAAAGAAGTAGCCCGAAAAACAGGGCTTTCGTTATCGGCGGTTTGGTACAAAACCAACCCGAAACACCGCCTTTACGACCCTGCATTTCCGCAGCCGTTTAAAGTTTCCGCCAATGCCACGGGCTGGCTGGAAAGCGAAATCAACGACTACATCAAACAACTGGCCGACGGCCGCCAAAACAAAAGGAAACCCGCATGAAAACCCTAGCCGAACTGCAAACCGCATTTGCCCAACTTGGCAGGCTGCAACGCCGCCGTGCCGACAAGGCTGTCAAACTACAAGCCAAGATTGCCGCTTTGCAGGCCAAACACGAACAAGAAAGCGCTGATGATTGCGCCGAAATCGCCGAATTGGAAGCCCAGATTGCGGATTATGCAACCCGCCACCGCGCCGAACTGACTGACAACGGCAAAAGCAAAACCGCCACTATCGGTACAGGCTGCATCAAATGGCGTAAACAGCCTGCAAAAGTAGAAATTACGGGCGATATTGCCGCCATTCTTTCCGCGCTGAAACGCCGCCGATTGAGCCGCTTTATCCGCGTGAAGGAAGAATTGGACAAAACCGCCCTGCTGAAGGAAACGGGAGCCATTAAAACGCCGATAGACGGCCTGCAAATTGTGAGCGGCGGAGAAAAGCTGATTATCGAAACAGGAGCGTAATAATGGCGAAAAAAGAAGCTTTAACAGGCAGCGAAGAAGTATTGACCTACATTGCTGAAAAAGTAACCGAAGTGCTGAAACAGCGCGGAGTAGACAAAGGCACGATAGCTGCCGCCGCGCTGGCGGTTTCAGACGGCATTGCTGAACAGTTTGGCGGGCAATCGGTATATTTCAAGAAAGGCTTGGAACTCACCGTAGAAGAGCGGCATCTAGCCATTCGAAACGACTTTGCCACAGGCCATTATTCACGCCCTGACTTGGCCGCCAAATACGGCGTTTCCCTGCAATGGATTTACAGGATACTTAGAGATGAATCTTGAATTGAAACGTTTCCAGCTTTCCCGCATCGGCAACCACAGGGATTCAAACGGCAGAATGCACCATTTCACAAACGAACTGCTGCAAGACGTGGCCGACGAATTCAACCGACGACCGAAAGGAGAAAACAACCCGAACCCCGCCCCGCTGTATATCGGCCATCCCGCGCAATGCAAAACACCGCCGGAGCCTTTAGGCATAGTTAGCAAATTGGAATTTTCCGACGGCAAACTATATGCGCTGGCCTACGCCACCGCCGAGCTGGTTGATTTGATTCGGCGCGGCATTTATCGGCACGTTTCCGCAGGTTTCGACAGAATGAAATACGGCGGAATCAGACTGAACCATATCGCCTTTCTGAACAACCCCGCCGTGAAGGGCATGGAAGCCCTGAATTTTGCGGAAAACAGCGAATGCTTTGTTACCTTCGAACAGGAGATTTGCTTTTCAGAACCCGAATATCCGAACGAATCCTACAGACTGGACGCATTAGCCCGCGCCTATATGCTGGAACACCCCGAAACCAGCTATTACAACGCAGTTATTGCCTGCATCAGGCAAACCGATTATTGACCCGAAAGGAAACCATCATGCAAAAACCGAAAATCCTACAATCCGCCCTTGCCTCTATTTCAGGGGAACTGCGGAAAGTACGCACCGAATACGAAAACACCCTTGCCGAAATCGGCAAGCGGAAGGACGAAATCAAGCGGCTGCTGGATATGCCCGTTAATTTGGACGACTTCGGCGAATACCTGAAAAAAAGTATTCGGATTGAAGGCGAAAAATACCTTGCCGAAATCGGCAGGGAGTTATTGGAAGCACCACGCGGGGAAAGCGGCGGTGTGAATACTTGGAGCCTGCATACGCTGGATAACAAGCCTTTGCACGATAAGCAGGCCATTAACGGCTTATGGATGCGCCATTGGCTGCTGGACGGCATTTATACCAACGTTTCAGCCCTAAACGATTTCCGCAACGAGTATTACATTTTCCGCCGCATGATGTGCTGTTTTATGCCCGATACGGTTTACAACACCATGATGGCGGCCATCAAGGCGCAGATTGGCGACAAATGGGGCAATGCCGACCTGCCCACTGTGGCCGAACGGCGCGAAACCATCGCCGCGCTGGAAGCGGAATTGGCCGAACTGGAAGCCAAGCGGGCGGAATTGGCCGCGCAACTGGCCGAATTCGGGCAGATTGCCGCCGTTAATGCCGAATTGGGCGAAATCCAGCAAATGGCAGCTACGGAACAAACCGCTTGACAAACCCCACCCGCAGCGGCATTATCCCCGTGCCACTGCCAATTCAGCGGCCAGCCGTGAGAAGCTGATTGTAACAAGGCGAAAGCCGCCCAGAGCATCAGAGCTACCCGATAGCCCGAATGCCCAGCGGTTTTTCTATCTGCATTCCCCTGTTTTACCTTTCAATGGCAGGCGGGGGTAGAGGAAGGCGCAAGCCTTGCCGATACTTGTTAGTCGGTTTCTCACCCTCTGCCCTTTGCCCGCCGCCCCACCGTGTGAGAACGGAAAGGCGGTATCCAGCTAACAAGAAAGGTAAACATCATGACTCAAGTCAATCAACAGGCGATTTCGCCCTCTTTCTCCGAATCCGATACCCCGCGCTGTTTTCTTGACCGCAGCGGCGTTTATATCTTGAACGAAGCCGCCTATCAGCAAATCGAACGTGTAGCCGACCTACTGGCCGCCATTGCTTCCTTTGCCGAAAAGGGCGACAAGTGCACCGAGCAACTGTACAACACCCTGCTTTTCTCATCCGAACTGCTGGAAAAGGCCACGGCCAACCATCCCCTTTAATCCCCGAAGCCCGCCCGTTTATGCGCCTACAGGCGCATAAGCTGGCCGCCTGCCGCCCTTCATCCGCGCAAAACCGTTTCTGACCGACCCCTGACCGACCTAAAACGCCGTTTTGCCGCTTGGTAAGGGGGTAGGCTACCTGAAAGGCAAAATCCCATGAAAACGCAAAATCAAGCCGCCTACACGCTGGCCGACCTGAAAGCCGCCGCTTATGGCCGCTGGCCTGAAATTCATGCCGCGCTGGGTATCGACCCGCGCTATCTCAACCCCCGCCGACATTGCCCCTGCCCGCGCTGTGGCGGCAAAGACCGCTACCGCTACACCGACTACCAAGGCAGGGGCGGTTTTATCTGCAACCAATGCTACCCCGAAGGCGGCAGCGGCTTTGACCTGCTGATGCTGGTATTCGGCTACGATTTCGCCGAAGCCGCCCGCCAAGTGGCCGCCGTGTTGGGCTTGGCAGGCGGCCAAGTGCGGCAATACCAGCCCACCCGCGCCGCGCCCGTTACCGCCGCCAACCCCGAACCCGACTGTCTGCCCGCCCTGCTTGGTTTGTGGGAGGAAGCCTTGCCGCTGGCCGACGGCGACCCCGTAACAGGCTACCTGAAAACGCGCGGCCTGCCTCTGCCTGAAGCCCTGCCCGCCGCCTTGCGTTACGAACCAGCCCTGCCGTATTGGGCGCAGCTTTCAGGCGGACGCCACTGCCTGATATGCACCGCCGCCATGCTGGCCGCCATTACCACACCCGACGGCCAGCTTAAAGGCATTCATCAAACCTATCTGCAACATGACGGCGCGGGCGGCAGGTGCAAGCTGGCCGCCACACACCCCGAAACGGGCGAAGCCCTGCCCGCCAAGAAAATGCGGGCAAGGTTTTCAGGCAGCCTTAAGGGGGCAGCCGTGCATTTGGCCGCACCCGACAAACAAGGCCGCCTGATTGTGGCCGAAGGCATAGAAAGCGCATTGGCTGCTTCCGCCCTGTTCGGCCTGCCCGCTGCTGCCGCCCTTTCCGCCCACGGTATGGCCGTGTTCGAATGGCCGCCTGAAACGCGTGAACTGTTCATTGCCGCCGACAACGACGGCAACGGCACGGGCATTCAGGCTGCCGAGAAGCTGGCGCGGCGGGCATTGCTGGCAGGCATCAAGGCCAATATTTGGCAGCCCGAACAAACCGACACCGACGCGCTGGACGAACTCAACCGCCGCCAAACCAAGGGGGAAACATCATGACACAGGCAGCCTTGCAGGAATTTGAAGCCGTAACCATCAAGCCGCGCTTCGAGTGCAACAGGGGCGGCGTGTTCTATATCGCCGTGGAGAGCGACAAAGACGGCCAAGCCCACGAAAAGCCGCCCTTGCGGCTGGCCGACCCGATACGGCTTATCGGACACGGTACGGACAGCGCGGGCAACCATTACCGCGTAATCGAATGGCGCGACAGCATCAGCCGCAGGCAGCACACCGCCGCGCTGCCGATGGCCGAAATCGGCACGAATTGGGGCAGGCTGCAACGCTTGGGCATTGCCGTAATGGCAAACCGCCGCAAGCGCGAGCTATTGGCCGACTACCTGCAAACCGACGGCCTGCATACACCCTACACCGTAACCGCGCAGGCGGGCTGGACGGCGAACCGCCGCGCCTATGTACTGCCCAGCGGTGAAATACTGGCCGCCAAGGGCAAGGCCGCCCCGCGCGTGATTTACAATGGCGATACCAGCCAAGCCACCGCCTATGCCGAAGCGGGAACGCTGGCCGACTGGCAGCGGGAGCTTGGCCGCTATTTGGCGGGCAACAGCCGCCTTTGCCTGGCCGTGGGTGCAGCCTTGGCCGCGCCGCTGGTGTGCCTGCTTGGCATGGAATCGGGCGGTTTCCACCTGTTCGGCGACAGCCGAGACGGCAAAAGCACCGCCGCGCGCTTGGCTTTGTCGGTTTGGGGCAACCCCGCCGCCCTGATGGTTAGCTGGACGGGTACGAGCCACGGATTCAGCAATCTAGCCAATGCCCGCAACGACGGCCTTTTAGTGCTGGACGAAATCGGGCAGGCCAATCCGCGCCATGTATCGCATACCGCCTACGCCGTGATTAACGGCATAGCCAAAATTCAGGGCGCGAAAGATGGCGGCAACCGCGAAACCGCCCGCTGGCGTATCCTGCTGCTATCCACGGGAGAAAAACCAATGGACGGTTTCCTACAGGCCAACCGCGCCGACTGGAACGCAGGGCAGGCCGCCCGCCTGCCGAGCCTGCCCAGTGATACGGGCAAGGGCTTGGGCATTTTCGACACCCTGCACGGCCACAGCAAAGGCAGCCATTTGGCCGAAACCATCAATCAGGCCGCCGATACCTGCCACGGCACGGCTGGCCGCGCCTTTATCCGCCTGCTGCTGGATAATCCCGCCGCACTGGCCGAAGCCCGCACCCTGCAGTCCGAATTTATGGCCGCCTTGCCCGAACTGGACGGCCAAGCCCGCACCGTGGCCGCCCGCTTCGCCGTTACCGCCGCCGCGCTGGAATTGGCCGCCCGCCACGGCATCACAGGCCAAAGCGCAGGCTTGGCCTTTCCCGCCATCAAGCAATGCTTCGATACTTGGCTGGAACGCAACGGCACAGGCAAGCATGAAGACAGGAAAATACTGGAAAATGCGATAAACTTCGCCCAGCGGTATTTTGACAGCCAGCGGTTTGTAATCATGCCCACGCCGCCGTCTTGGCCTGTCCCGAACGATTTTGCGGGCTACCGCAAAAAGGCCGAATTTGCCGAGCATGACAGCTTCTACATTGTCCCCGCTGTGTTTGTGGAGGAAATCTGCAAGGACTTTGACAAAAGCAAGGTATGCGACGTGCTGCACGCGGCCAAATGGCTGCAATACAATCAGGCGGGCAACCGCTGGCAGCACCAACTGAAAGGCAAAGGCCGTTTTTTCCTGATATACGGCGTTTTGCCGCCCGAGGAGATGGAAGAATGATGGAAGAAATGGAAGATGATGCGTATAAGCCTGATTTTATGGATATTATGCTGGCAATAGCCGAATTTATTGTTTACTCTACCTTTTTCGGTGTAATTATTTATTACACGCTGTCAGGCATGATAGAAAGTGGTATCAGCGGGCTATTTGTTGGTTTTTTTATCGGCCTGCCCCTGGGCTTTTTTGCGGGCATTGCTGTTTTGTGTTGTTTATTCCCTATCATGCTAGGCATCACAATAATTTACGGAATATATATTATATTTTCAGATAGATACTAGAAACCGAGCAGGTGCAAGCCTGCTTTTTTTGCGCCCAATGCCTGAAATCCCTATAGGGGAAATTATGAAAAAGTAGCGGTTACCGCGGTTACCTTTGTTAAATTCGTTGATTTGAAAGGGAAAAAAGGTAACCGTTTACACAATTTAAAACGGTTACCCAGCGGTTACCGCGGTTACCAGTTTATAATCATATAGTTATCGTGAAAAGATTTGTAAGTAACCGCTGGTAACCGTTGGGCTTTTGAAAAACGGTTACATTTTATTCGTTTTAAATCAACAGATTAAATCGAGGTAACCGCGGTAACCGCGGTAACCGCTGCTTTTTATGTGCCTATAGAGGTTTTTTCAGACAGCCTTTTTTGACTGCTGACAGGAAACATTTTTGACTTTTGCGGAAGCGGCGGACTGCCCTATACGGGAAATCCCGCCAAACCCTGACAGGGTAGGGCTATACTGTATTTTTCATGCGGGATATGGCGTGATGAGCGTGGATAAAGTGGGATGGTTTTTCTTGTCGTATTGGGGCAACAAGGCCGCCTAATTTTGCCTTGGACAAAGCAGCCTGTTGGTAATTTTGTTGGTATTTTCTAAATTCCAAAAAATAATATTTATATTTATCAAATATATAATATATTGGTTAGTGTCTCTCCGTCGGCGTTTTCTTTTTGACGGTTGAACATCACCATCCCTCCACTTCTGCTTTTTCTTACCCCAAACGCTTCTTGGGCACGGATATTTGTGGCGGAAAACCCGGGTATGGTGCATACCGCTTTAAAACAGCAGCCTTCAAACGGTTGCTGTTTTTGTTGCGGATAATAAAAAGGCTACCTGAAAACTTTCAGGTAGCCTTTTCTTATCTGGCGTTTGCCTGGAAAACCGGCTAGCCTTTCAAGCGGGTGTGTAAATCCTGCACGCTATATACGCCGAGGAGGTTGAAGCTTTTCATTCCTTCGCTCATGGCTTCGCCGCCGGCGACGGTGGTGTATTGCGGCACGCGTTGGGTGAGGGCGCTGCGGCGGATGCTGTGGCTGTCGGCGACGGATTGCGGGTTGCTGGATACGGTGTTCACCACCAGCGCGATTTCGCCGTTTTTAATCGCGTCCACGATGTGCGGGCGGCCTTCGGGCACTTTGTTGACCGCCTGCACCACCACGCCGTGCGCTTTCAGGTAGCCTGCCGTGCCGCGTGTGGCGCAGACGCCGTAGCCGAGGGCTTGGAAGTTTTGCGCAGTTTTCACGATAAGCGGCTTGTCTTCTTCGCGCACGGAAAGGAAGATTTTGCCGGTGGCGGGCATGCGTTCGCCTGCGCCGAGCTGGGCTTTGAGGTAGGCTTCGCCGAAGGTTTCGCCCACGCCCATCACTTCGCCGGTGGAGCGCATTTCGGGGCCGAGAATGGTGTCCACGCCGGGGAATTTGATGAAGGGGAACACGGCTTCTTTAACGGCATAGAAATCGGGAACGACTTCTTTTTCCACGCCTTGCTCTTGCAGGGAAATGCCTGCCATGCAGCGCG
>ERZ772772.59-NODE-59-length-59159-cov-7.292468_pt1 | contig 59159 bp, 56 predicted proteins | sample MGYA00511484_ERZ772772 | MGnify/ENA primary metagenome ERZ772772 (study PRJEB29015, sample SAMEA2737913) | human oral metagenome | biome: human oral; feature: human-associated habitat; material: dental | place: China | collected 2088 ... | reverse complement strand
TTTGGGCATCAACTCGCTTTCGAAGTCACAGGTCTCACGTATGGCGGCTGAGCTCGACGAGCAGGTCGCTTCCTTCCGCAACCGGCCCCTGGGCGATGCAGGCCCATTCACCTTCGTGGCGGCCGATGCCCTCGTGCTCGCCAAGGCCGCCACCGCCCACGCCATCGCCCACGGCTACGCCGCCGGGCAAGGCGCAGGCCCCGCCGCCGCCGCCCCCGGCTTTGCCAGCGGGCCGCGCTACATGCCGCTGCTCACCTTCGACCACGAAGACCCCGCCCGGGCCTTCAGCGCCGCCTTGCAAGCCGAAGCGGCCGCCAGCCTCTTTCAGCCCGCCAGCGGCCATCAGCCCAACCCGCCGGACATCGGCCTTTACGCCATCGTGGACAACGCCCCCGCCCTGCAAGCAGCCCTGGCCGCTGGCGTGCCCACCCTGCAACTGCGCATCAAAACCCCGTCCGCACCCGACGAAGCCTGGCGCGCCGCCCTGCGCGACACCCTCGTCCAAGGCATGGCCGCCTGCGCCCGGGCCGGCGCGCGCCTGTTCATCAACGACCACTGGCAACTGGCCCGCCAGCTCATCAGCGCACACCCCGAACACGCCGCCCGCACCGGCCTGCACCTGGGCCAGGAAGACCTCGCCGCCCTCACCACCGAACAGCGCCAGGGCCTGGCCGCCAGCGGCCTGCCCCTGGGCATCAGCAGCCACAGCCTGTGGGAGCTGGCCCGCGCCCGCAGCCTCGCCCCCGCCTACATCGCCTGCGGCCCCATCTGGCCCACCACCACCAAAAACATGCCCTGGCACCCGCAAGGCCTGGGCAACCTCGCCTTCTGGGTGGCCGCCGCAGGCCGCCCCGTCACCGCCATCGGCGGCATCCTCACCCCCGAACAAGCCGCCGCCGCCGCCCAAACCGGCGCCAGCGGCATCTGCGTGGTCCGCGCACTGGGCCGCGATCCGCAAGCGGCGGCGCCCGCTTATCTGGAAGCGGTGAAGCAGGGGCGGTTAATGGAAAAGGCAGTGGCGCCGGATATGCCAAAAAGCGCCTTGTGAACAGGATGAACAGGACAAAGCGCCCGCCCATATCCTCATGGCGCTTTGTCAAAAAGGCATTTGACGGTTTTATTTGCGATATTCATGTTTCATGAATAAATCGCAGAATATTCACTGTGCGCATTGAATTACCCCTGCTCGCTGCGCCCCAAATGCGTCTCCAGCTTGCGCAGCCCCAAAGTCAGCACGAAAGTCATCAGCCAGTAAATCAGCGCCACGGCCAAATAAGGCTCCCAATAGCGGCCATAGGCTCCGGCCACGGTGCGGGCGGCGTAGGCCAGTTCGGCCAGGCCAATGGCTGAAACGAGCGAGGTGTCTTTCAGCAGGGCAATCATGTTGTTGCCCAGCGGCGGCAGCATGCGGCGAAAGGCTTGCGGCAGCACAACGTAGCGCATGACTTGCGCGGGCGTCATGCCCAGCGACATGCCGGCAAAACGCTGGCCGCGCGTGATGGACTGAATGCCGGCGCGGAAAACTTCAGAAATGTAGGCGGCTGAATTGAGCGTGAGCGCGGCCACGCCGGAGAGCAGCGCGCCGTGGCTTTGCTTGAGTTCGCGGGCCAGCTCGCCGGAGATCAGCAGGCCGTCTGCCGGGTGAACCAGCAGCGGCATGACGGCAAAGTGCATCAGCAGAATCTGCACGAATAGCGGCGTGCCGCGAAAAAAACTCACGTAAACCGTGGAAGGCCAGCGCAGCAGGTATTTGCAAAAGGATTTCCAGGGCTGATGCCGGGCATGGGCCAGGCGCGCCAGCGCAATCAACAAGCCCAGCGTGCAGCCCATGAGAATGCAGGCCACGGTCATGCCGACGGTGACCAGCATGCCTTCCCAGAACAGTTGCCGGTATTCAACCAGAATGTCCGGGCGGAACCACCCGAACCACATGACCGGTGCGTTTTCTTCCATGCGATGGCGCTTGTGCGCTGTTGATTGATTCAAATAGGGGCCTGATGAAAGCGGCTGCCGTTTCCGCTGAATGGAAATTTCAGGCGACTGGCTGATCAGGCGAATGGCTTTGGCCAGGCAAAATGGGGCAAAACAAATGCGGGGCAAGATTCATCAAAAATCTTGCCCCGTTTTTGCTTTTGCCGTTTTATGCCCGGGCAGGCTTATTGCGGCGCATATTCCTGATGGAACCACTTTTTGTAAATGGCGCCGTAGCTGCCGTCTGCCTTGATGGCGGCCAGGCCGGCATTGACTTTGTCGCGTAATTCTTTATCGCCCTTGCGAAGCACGATGCCGAAATATTCTTTCGGGAAATGAGGGTCTTCCACGGTTTTCAGGCCCTGGGTTTGCGAAACGCGGTAGGCAATCACGCCGTTGTCGCCAATGGCGGCATCCACGCCGCCCGATGCCAGCTCGGAGATGATGAGCGGCGTGCTTTCAAAGCGGCGGATGTTGGGGCTGGCCTTGCCGAATTCGCGGCTGCTCACATCGTCAGCCGTGGAGCCGCTCACAACGGCCACTTTCTTGCCCGCAATGTCTTTGAGCGAAGCGATGCTGCTGCCCTGGGCCACGGCGATGAGCTGCCGCGCGTCAAAGTAGGGGTCGGAAAAATCGTAGCTTTGCTTGCGCTTGTCGTTGATGGTGACGCCTGAAATCACCAAATCCACATCGCCATTGCCCAGCGAGGCGAAGATGCTGGAAAACGGCGTATTGACGATGCGCAGCGCCAGCCCTTGCTTTTTGGCAATGGCGTTGATGATGTCGATGTCAAAGCCGACGATCTGCTTGTCCTTGTTTTCAAAGGCAAAAGGCGCATACGTGGCGCTGGAGGCCACCACCAGGGTTTTGGCCTGCGCCAGCGCAGCGGCAGGAAGCAGAAACGCGCCAGCGACGGCGCCGAGCAAAACGCGGGAAAACGAACGTTTGTTCATGTTGCAAGAAGTGGTTTGAAAGACGGCGATTGTCGCAAGGCTGAACGCAAATTGGCTCCCGCTCAATCGACGCCAGACGGCTTGTGTTGGCAACGTCATGCGCCACGCGCTTTTTCGCCCGAGGTGCGCACGCCCAAGCCTAAGCCGGGGAAGGGGTGGCGATAGGCCACGCCGAGGGGAAGCCCAAGGCCACGCCCAGTTCGCGCACTTCGTCTTTGAACCAATCGCACGAATGGTTTGTCTGCGCTCTGGTCGGGCGCATCGACTATCTGCTGGCCGCCTTGCCACTGCTGGATCCGCTTGCGCTTGATGGCGTGATTGCGCGGGAAGTGCGCGATGCTGATTTTTTAGCGTTCGCCTATGCCCCGCTGCTGGCGCAAGCCCTGCGCGCTGCACGCCAAGCCAGTGGCAACCCCATTACCTACCGCTTGGGCCTGCATGCCAAAAAGCCGCCAATTGAAGAGCAATTGCCCCTGCTGCGGACGCTGTGGTCCGGCCCGCTCGTCTGCCCCTGAAACCTGCACCGCCGCCACGGCGCCTACGGCTACGAAAGCGCCAAGGCGCAATACGCCCCGTTTGACCGCCTGCAAGACCCCGACCCCACCACCCGCGCCCACTTCGCCCCCGTTATCACCGGCATCTGCGGCGCGGGGCAAAAGGCTTATGTGACTATCAATAACAAGGCGGAAGGATCTGCGCTGTTGTTGGTGGAGTTGGGTAAGAAGGTTGTGAATTGATTTTCTTAACTCACAGCAAACTACATGACGAATTCGAAACCACCTTCTACACTGGGGTGGGATCTCTTCAACGTTGTCATGCGCGAATCCTTGAGTAGCGAACGCTTGGCAGACAGTGGTTTTCAATCATCTGCCGGGCGCTACGCTGACGGAAAGGCACCCTCCTTTCCCGGTAACAGCAAGGTACTTGACAGTACCCATCATCGCTGATCAGTCCAGCCGTATTGTTTGGGCGATCATCTGCCATACATCTTAATTAGCGGACAAGATTTAAGGCATTGCAATGGATTACTTTGTCCTGCAAAATGTAAAGTGACTCTTTACACCTTATAAAGAAGCATCAAGCCATGACTGATAACTCTATCCCCGTTCATCCGGGCCCCTATGTTCGAAAAAACATCCTTAATCCTCATAATCTCACAGTTACCGAGGTGGCGAAGTTGATCGGCATTAGCCGCCCAGGCCTATCGAATTTCCTCAATGGGAAGGTGTCTGCAACGCCCGATATGGCGGCACGTCTTGAACGTGCTTTCGGGATTTCCGCCAAGGCCATTCTCGATTTGCAGACAGAATATGACGCACAAGCCAATAAAATGGCAGACGCAGCTCAAAAGGCGCGCACTTACGTGCCTCCTTTTTTAAATGTCCAGGCCAACGATCTCGTAAATTGGTTCACAACGACAATTCTTGCACGCACTAAACTGTCAGTGCTGCTGCGAATGCTCATTCACTCCACGGGACGCGATCTTCAGAAAGTGGATTTCCCCGGTAACGACGATGCCGAGCGTGCCGGCTGGGATGGCTTCATTGAGGCCAGTTCCGGCACACCTTGGATACCTTCTGGCGCCTCTGGGTGGGAGTTTGGTGTCAACGCAGACATAAAGGCCAAGGCAAACGGAGATTTTGCAAAAAGCGTTCAGGCGATTAAGAGCGTTGAGAGGGAAAATATTACATTTGTCTTTGTCACTCCAAGGCGGTGGTCGGGTAAGGCTGCCTGGGTCGCGGAAATGAAGGACAAGAAGCTCTGGAAAGACATTCGTGCATACGACGCCAGTGATCTTGAGCAGTGGATGGAGCAATCACTCGCAGCCCAGACCTGGTTTGCAAACCAGACGGATCGTCCTTCTACTGGTGTTAGAACTCTGGAGCGTTGCTGGAGCGATTGGGCAAACGTAGCGGCCCCTGCGCTTCATCCTTCTCTTTTTGCTACGGCGAACGAGGCGTGGAACGACAGGATCAAATCCTTCCTAGCAAAAGGTGATGCGAACCCCTTAGTAATAGCGGCTGACTCCGTTGAAGAGGCGCTGGCGTTTTTAAATCAGGTCTTAGCCCCCCCCGAGTTTGAACAGTATAGGGATCGGGTGTTGGTGTTTGACAAGGCAGGAGTACTGTCGAAACTCACCCAAGGCACTACCGATTTCATTGCAGTAGCCCATACGCGGGAAGTAGAACGCGAGCTTGGGCCCTACAGCACATCGCTACGAACCATTGTTGTTTATCCCCGCAATGCTACTAGCGTGGAGCCTCATGTCGTGCTGGAGCCACTCGGGTTCGAGTCGTTCACCAAGGCTCTGGAAGCGATGGGCAAATCGCGCGATGACATAGCGAAACTAACTAACGCCTCAGGGCGTTCGTTGACAGTTCTTCGACGTCAACTCTCGAATATTCCGGCAATCCACACGCCTGCTTGGGCTGAAGATCCAAAAATCGCGTCGGGGCTTGTTCCGTTCGTCCTTGTCGGCGCATGGGACGCCCAGAACAAGGCGGATCGAACTATCCTGTCCCGTCTGGCTGAGGCACCTTTTGAGGTGCTGGAAAAGCGCATTCTTGATTTGTTGCGGCTCAACGACTCCCCAGTCTGGTCAATTGGTGGGTATCGGGGGGTGATTTCGAAAATCGATTCCCTCTTCGCAATTGCGGGCTCGGTCTCCAAGGCCGATCTTGACCGCTTTCTTGACGTTGCGCGGACTGTACTGAGTGAAGATGATCCTGCCCTCGACTTGCCCAAGGAAGATCGTTGGGCGGCAGCCATACATGGCAAAAGACGAGAATTCTCTGGGGCAGTGCGAGAAGGTCTTTCCGAGACGTTGGTTTTGCTGGCTGTATACGGCAAGAATCTTTTCGGGAAGCGCCTTGGCTTTGATGGGGAACTTGAAGCCGCGAAAATCGTACATGATCTTCTTGTGCCTGTAACGACTAGAAAGCTAGAGGCTAACGAACGTGACCTTCCACTTTATGCAGAAGCTGCTCCCGCTGAGTTCCTTGACATCATCGAGCGTGATCTGCGAGCAAAAAAGTCCGAAGTCATGGGCTTGCTGAAACCTATCGATACCGGCCTTTTTGGTTCATGTCCGCGCACTGGACTGCTTTGGGCTCTCGAAGGACTTGCTTGGAATCCGACCACCTTCCCGCGGGTAGTGAAGATTCTGGGTCAGCTCTCTGAGGTAGAGATTAACGATAACTGGGCAAAAAAGCCAATCGAATCGCTTGGCTCCATTCTTCGTGCATGGATGCCGCAGACGGCGGCAAACCACGAGACGCGCCTGAAGGCGGTCAGCATGCTTTTGGATAAGCACCCTGTGGTCGGATGGAAAGTTTGTCTCCAGCAGTTCGGTGATTACGGGAGTCGTATCGGCCACTATAGCCATAAGCCGAAGTGGCGTCCCGACGGCTATGGGTTCGGGGAGCCTTTCAAGACATGGGAGCCGATCCATGCATTCGTCAGAGAGATGGTGAAAATCGCGCTAAGCAGGCCGTCCTACACCGTTGGGATGTTATGTGATCTTGTGTCAAGGCTGCATGCACTCGCGTCGGAGGATCAAGCGCGCGTATGGGAGATCATCGACGAGTGGCACAACGCGGGCGCTCTTGACGAGGAAGTTGCGAAGCTGCGCGAGAAAATTCGTGTGACCGTTCTCTCTCGCCGGGCGCGTAAAAAGGTTGATGAGGAAGGCCAAGCGAGCCTGACGGAAGAAGCCAAGACAGTCTATGCCGAGTTGCAGCCCAAGGACATTGTGAATAAGTATGAGTGGCTGTTTCGCCACGGATGGGTTGAGGAGTCGGCGGACGAACTCACAGGAGACGAGATGGACTTCCGAGCGCGTGAGCAACGCATAGAAAAGCTCCGCGTTGAAGCCCTTACAGACATTGCGCAAGAACGAGGTATTCCGGGCATTCTCGCGCTCTCTGAAAAAGGAAATTCTCAACGCAAAATCGGCGCTCACCTAGTGTCCGGCATACTTACCGACGAGCAGATTGAAGATTTGATTTTGCAATGCTTGCGTCCGGCAGAAAGTGATTTGGGTCATGACGGAATCGTCGCCGGGGCGCTCTGGTCGTTGGACGAGGAGAGAAGAATGGCCATATATGCGAGCCTGCGGGGTAAAGTCGATGAAGAGGAAGCGCTCCGTCTCTTACTCCTTTCGCCTTACCGGGCTTCTACCTGGGAGCTTGTAGATCAACTTTCAGCTGAAGCTCGCAGTCAGTACTGGGTTGAAGTGGTTCCGCAATATTCATTTGACTCGCCTGAGGAAAATAATGAGAGCGTTCGCCGCCTGCTTAAAGTCGAGCGTCCTAGGGCAGCCTTCGCGTCGATGCATTTCAAGCTCGAAGAAATACACCCGCCCCTCCTTGTGCAGATGCTATCTGCCATGGCGAAAAATAGTCAGGATAAAGCTGGAGAGTACCAGCTGCACGACTACGATGTGCAGCGCGCCTTTCAGCTTCTCAATCGCAACTCAGACCTCACTCTAGAGGAAAAAGCTGGACTGGAGTTCGCATATTTAGAGGTTCTGGCTCGCTCTTTCCGAGGGGAAGACCTGCAGCATATTCCAAACCTTGAGCGCTACATTGAGGAACATCCTGAACTATTCGTGCAGGCTGTAGTGTGGGCCTATAAGCGCAAGGACCGTGGCGAAGACCCCCCCGAGTTTCGCGTTACCGAATGTCGCGAGCATTTAGCACAGCGCGGGTACCACCTCCTTGAAGTCATTGAACGTATCCCTGGTCAAGACGAAGCAACTAAAGAGGAACAGCAGGAAAAGCTCGCAGAATGGGTTGCAACGATAAGGCGGTCTTGTGCTGAACTCGACCGCGCGGAAATCGCGGACGTGTGCCTTGGAAAGCTATTCTCTAACGCACCGGCTGGTGAGGATGGCGTGTGGCCGAACGAAGTCGTTCGCGATGTGATGGAGGACCTGCAGTCTGAGGACATCAGCAGGGGCACACATACGGGTTTATACAACGCGCGCGGCGTCCATTGGTGCGGGGAAGGCGGTGGACAGGAGCGGGAGCTTGCAGACAAGTATCGCGCCTGGGCCGACGCCTTGCAATTTACGCATCCCTTCGTGTCGTCATCATTGCTGATGTCGATGGTCAAGACATATGAGCAGGAAGCGGAGCAACAAGACACTGAGGCAGGGATCCGTCGCCGGTTAATACATTAGCAGGCTGCTGAAATACCTCCGTCAGGAGGAACCAATCCCTCTATCAAGGGAGCGCCTCCTCTTGACCATGCTAAAAAACTACTTGTAGCTTGTTTAAAGAGATCGATCCGTTAGATAGCCGAAAGGCAAAAATAATATTTCAGCAGCTTAGCCTGCTAGGCTCACCTATGCCGCTCCAGCCTCCCAACATACAGGCTTCACTCCCACTCAATAATTTATGCAAGCTAGGATTTGTCTATCTCATTCTTTTTTCAAACCTGAACATGCCATCCTGAAACTGTTCATCTATCTGCCTCTCTGCATCTGGATTATTTGGATCAGGATGATGGCTATTGAAAAATTCAACGATATGAAACCCACAACGATTCACATAAAAGTGGATGTTCCGTTTTTCAAAATATGGCGTTACCGTCTCCCATATAATCACTTCCGGATGCATTTTTTCCATTTCACACCATGCTGTATAGCCAATCCCTTGGCTATGAACATGCGAAGAAATAAACAACAAGTCAAGCTCACCGCGTTCACCATTTGTCCTGATAACAATGCCTCCGACAGATTTTCCATCCTGCATAATTCGATATGCCTTACCACTGTCAATGGATTTCTCTATCGTTTCACGGGAGATAATCTCGCCCTCTTCTTCAAAATGGTCATCCTTTCGACCAAATTCCTCTAAGGCACCATAGTTGAATGCTTCCTGATTATCCTTGATAAACTGTTCCCTATCATTCTGTTTTAATCTAACAAGCGTTACTATTTTCAACTGCGCCACATCCAAAATCTCTAATTTATTTAAAATTCACTATTTCCACAAAGGCATCCCACCAAAACGATGGAAAGCTTTCTAAATAATTTATCTACCTTATTGCCCTTCTATCCATAAGTATCGCTCGTAAAACTCAATTAATTCAACGACTTCCTTTTGAACCTATTTTTTCAACTTTTAGTATCAAAATAGTATCACTCAGGAGTTTTTCATTTCTGTAAATCGCTGAGTAGCAGTATTTTCAAAGATTAATATAAGAAGCATATTTGTTACTGTTACCCACTCTATCATCAACAATCACAAAAACGACTTTAAAATCAAATAGTTATGGATTGCGTGACGATTGATGCCATGTTAAATACCACGTGCAGGTCATGAGAGTGAACATGGCTTGGCCTGGAGGCGGTTGACGGCCTCGGCCAACGTCTCGCCGGGCCGCCACCCAAACAACTCGCGGATGCTCGCCGTTCGCGCATGGCCCGGCATTTCGAACTCGTAACCGGCGGCGGTCAACTCCGCCTCCACGTCCTCAGTAATGAAGAACGGCTCAGCTTGATTGTCCTGGTGCAGTTTTGTCATCTCATGTCCTCCGGCGTGCGTCCTGGCTATCGGCCTTCATACCTTGTCAGCTAAAACAATGCGGGTTGCGGTTTCTGCCCATTGCCTGAGCTCCTGGCCGAGACGGTCTCGATTGGTTTGCCCAGCAGCAGGAAGTCCGGGATACCGAGAGGCGGCACGGTCTTCAGCATGCCATCCGTGTCGTCTTTAAGCTTCTCCCGCAACTCCATCAGAAGCCTGCCTAGGACGTTCTGCCCAATTAGGGTGTCACCGGCCTCATCCGCCAACTTGGCCCCCCAATAGTCGTCCTTGCGTGACTGCTCGACGATCGGCCGATCGCGCGTGGCCAGCAGAAGCCGACCGAACTCTGCGTAATTCTGCGCAAGCTTCACACGGAGACACCAACGCATAACCTTGTATCTGACCTCGTCCCAATCCGACCTTGAGTCCTTGCGATGCGGCTTGCTCTTCATCTTGGCGGTCATCGGGCTATGCTGCCCGATGATTTCCCGCTGGACTTCCGGCATGTGGGGAAAGCGGCATGCCTGATAAAGAGCCTCCGTCGTCAGGATACGGACGCCGTTGATCTGTAAGGGGTACCCCGAGGCCATGTTGGACAGGCCGCCGAAGTCCTCCTTCGTCTTGTAGACGACAACGACCTCGCTGCGGACATAGGTCCGCAGGAGGTTGTTCTCAGGTTGATCGGTGCTAGAGCGTGAGGTCATCGAAGATGTTCCTCGCGGAGGAATAGCCCTCACGCTGTAGCAGCGGATACCAGTGCAGGGCGCCCGAGGTCGCCTCCGGATCTCCCCACCACATTGCAAGCGGGCAGTTGTTCGGGCAGTTCCGGTAGGTGACGATCATCGAGCCAAAGCCCACGCCGAACGGGCTGAAGCCTAGAGGGCGCATGGACTGCTTCGGGTTCTCGCTCATCGCCCTGATCTTGGCGCCGGCGATAAGGAACTCACTCTCCAAGACCTGGCGGCCCGCTTCCGAGGAGAACGGTTGGATCGCTGCTGCGCTCGGCTGCCGAGGCTCGAAGGGAAACTTCGCCGGCAGGGCCGTGTATGCCTGAACCTCGGCCACGTTTGGAGCCGCAGTGGGCCAGAGCACTCCCGAACTGTTCTTGTACCACTTGCGGTTCTCAATCTCGAGGGCACGCCAATACTTGACAGCGATCTTCTTCCTCGACTGCGCGATCACGGCCTTGAGCCTCTTATCGACTAGGTACGAGCCTCCCGAGTGAAGGGCAGCAACGATGACATGGACCGTGGCCGATTGAGGTGCATCGTTGACGATCCACGGCTCGAGGTCATTGCCCACGCGGTTGCCGCTGAACATGACGTCGTCGAGATAGATGAAGTCGCCGCCAGCCTCTCCGCAGTTATCCAGGTCGAGGCTACATTCATCTGCAAGGCACTTCGAGAAGAGCTTAAGCATCTCCTTCTGGCTCTGCCCGTTCTGCTGGATGTTCAGGAAGTTCGCTGACGACCAGTACGCCGAAGGGTCGTCCCCGGCCAATTTCTGGTTGGTAACGAGGGAGCGTAGGAAGTCCTTCACGTTCTTTCGCGTGAAGAAGGTCTGTTTGATGACGTGCTCGAACTCGCGCAGGAACGGCAACTGCTGAGCGGGCGTGAACTGATGAAGCCAACGATCGACGTGCTCCGGCGTCGGCTCGGGGAGGTCCCCTTTTCGGTAGGTCCTGATCTCGTTCGCGACGGAAGCGAGCAGGTCATCACGTTCGCTCATTTCTAGCCCCTGTTATCCACTGATTCTGTGCGGCGATTTTGGTCCGCCAAGCGATTCTGAATGAAACCTCATTTGGAGGCAGCAACCTGGACCGACACCTTGGCCACGCTGTATAGCTCAACGCAACCACCTACCGCTTGCTCAGGGTTAAATAAGGCGAGATTGATGCCGTCACTCACCGAACTTCGATAAACGACACCATCGAAGCCGCTCTTCTTGATGAACTCGCAGAGATACTGACTTGGAATATAGTCAATCGCTGCCCCTGCCGGCTGAACTGGACGCGTCAGCTCCTCACCTAAACGCTCAAGAAAAGGCAAATCGGCACGCAACTGGCCTATCTCGCTCGCGTCGGTCAAGATAAATGGAGACACGAGCTTACGTGGATTGCGTAAATCCACAGCTTTGACTTCTGGAACCCTGAAATCGGCGACACAAGCAAACTCGCCAGTATGTGGCCTAATCTCAGCCACAGCCGTATCTGGAAGCGACCCTAGGTAAAGGTAAGGAATACCGGCCGGATTGGCCCTACCATGTGAGGAACGCCGCTTCGGCGGCGCCCCCATTTGTTCGATTGGGAAAACATCGTCGTCGGTGCGAATTCGAGCGCGATACCACTGCTGCGGTAACTTCTGGCCAAGCAGCATGTCGAGCAGTTGGCGGAGACGATCTAAGTCAATAGCAACATCGAGAAACCAGCGGTTGCCATACATCATCTCGTCGCGCAACATATCCCATTGCGCGAGACCTTCACTGATATAGCTCGCCGACGGTACAAAGTTGCGCCGAACAATTTCACCATCGTCAAGTATCTCGCCGAGAAGCTCTTTCGCATGGGCGATGTCCATGCGCTGATGACTGAAAAGCTGCCAGTCATCTTTCATCCATTCGACCAGCAGCTTCCCATCTTCACTCGGTTCATAGACATTGACTAGTAGCTCGAAATAGTTGGCAAGCCTGCTTGGCTCAACGAGTTGGGTATCCGTGGTCCCACAGAAGTCGCATACCCCATGACCAGGATTAAGCGAAGGAAAAAGTTGATCACGCAAGGCGTGATCGTCGAAGCATTCCGGGCAACAAAAACGCTTTGCCATGCAACTGGCTCAGTCGACATAAGCAGCAAGCGTCTCGATGTGATGTTTCATCGAGAGCTTTTTGACGTAACCAAGACCAGGGAAATGACCTTTGGCGTGGAATTCCCGAAACTCCTTGATCGCTTCGGTCTCAAGAATGTGAGAGGTTCCACTGTCCAACTTTGCTATCAACTTCGCCAACGCCTGCGCGAACTTGCCGGCAGGGTCAGTCGGCGTGTCCCTCGTGTCCGAGACAAAGTGATAGACATACATGACATCGTCCTTGTCAGGATCAATGAAAGTCAGGTGAATTGCGACAGCATAGGCAGGACCTCCACCCTCGCTATAGACGTCGCCAACGATCAGGAAATCCCCAAAACCCACCATGCCGAGATCACCATAGGTAACGTGGAGATCAGAAAATTCCTCCATTGGAGGGTAATCGGCATTGCGCAGTCGTTTAAATCCGTCACGCACTAGAATGCGGGTGCTCTGGTCATAGTGTTTCCGGTAAAGAAGCTTGGCATGATCTTCGATGAAAACGTTAGTGAGACCGGGCATGCCGTCTTCCAGCTTTGCCGCCAAGGCCTTGGGATCGGTGAAGCCTGCGTGGATTAGAACAGGGTGATGATCAGCATGTTGGTGATAGCACGTCATGACTTCGTCAACTGTCATGTCACTACGCAGTAGGATGCCAGCTAAAATATTGCCACCGCTCTTGAAATCTTCTTGTAGGAGACCGGTGATGCTCGCCCCGTCCTCCTGATGATCGCCGTGGTAGGGATTCACGATAACAATTGCACGTCCACCAGCGTCGCATACCGTCTTTAACGTCTTCTTAAGCCCGCCGAGCGACTCGCGGACAGGTTCAATCACGGGCACGAAATTTTTCTTGGCGAGCAACTCGGCCATTTCGCGAATCGTGATGAGCTCGAATTGTTTTCCGCGAAAATAGGGATGGTACATACGTGGGTCAGCTCCAAGTCATGGCCACGCGCAACGGGGTGGCTGTAGCGTCAATCAGCCTCGAATGATCAGAACGAGGTACCGATACCGACAACGCCGCAGCCAGTAAGGATTTAGGCAATCGGTCGACAAAGCCGCCGAGTGGTGCAAGGTCACGCGTCCGCTTGAGCGTCCGCACCATCTCCGCATGTACCGCAATTGGGTCAAGCATGGCAAAGAGGTCACGCATCGCCGTATGCTTCCGTGTATTGGGAACCTCCGGTACCGCAACACCCATCGCCCGCAAAATTGAGATACCTTCGGCCATACGTAACGACTCGAACACAGTCACCGGACAGATTCGCTCCGGACGGTCTGCTGCTTCGCGCACTGATGTAATCCGGTAGCGCTTGGAAAGACACATCACTCCTACATCGTCAGGAATCGTATTCAGTACACCGTCGATATGGCTTTCGCTCGCGATTACATTCACTTTGGCGAAAACCCGCTTGTAGTTCTCGACCTGGTTGACAAGCCGCGCAAGAGAATCCCGCTCCGACTTGATCTCATAGACGGTCGCAGTACCGTTCAAGATGACGAGATCAGCTTTGCAGCTACCAACGCGAAACTCATTAAGCATTGAGGCAGTGCGGAGCGAATGTGTTCCCATCAGCACTTTCTGACTGATCGCTGCTCGATAGATATATTCGTCACGATGCCCCGCGATTTTCAGAATATTGAACGCGGAATCGAAAGTATCACCGACAGTCGCGCACGGCCCAACACGCTCGATCAAATCAGTTTGCCCGAGCAATCGACGGAACAAGCCGGACCGTCCCTTCTTCGCCATTTCACGGAAAACTGTGGCGGAGAACAGCCGAGTCAAGGCGGAAAGTTGTGCTGCGCTGTAGATACTCATTCCTCCACCAGTGCCGTGCAGGTTTCCATTGTAGGCATCCTGTGTCCTCATTACCTGGGAGCGACGACGCCCACGTGCTTATACAAGGTTGTTCGAGACACGCCATAACGACGAGCAACGTCGGCCACCTGAATGCCAGGGTCGCGCAACAACACCTTGATTTCACGCACCTGCTGTTCGTCCAGTTTCGGTCTCCGACCACCGGCCCGGCCTCTTGCGCGAGCGGCAGCAAGCCCGGCCTGCGTGCGCTCCCGAATCAAGCCGCGCTCGAACTCGGCCAATGCCGCGAACACGTGGAAAACCAACCTACCCGCCGCGCTGCCCGTCTCGATCCTCTCCGTCAAACTCTCAAAGCCCACGCCTTGCCGCTCAAGATCGGCCACGATCTGCACCAAGTCGGGCAAACTGCGGCCAAGCCGATCCAGCCGCCAGACGACAAGGGTGTCCCCAGCCCGCAGAGCCTTTCGGCACTGTTCAAGCTCCGGGCGGGCTGCGCTCTTACCGCTGGCCGCTTCCTCGTAGATCGCGCTGCACCCTGCCCGCGTGAGCGCGTCGCGCTGCAGGTCCAAATGCTGGTCATCGGTCGATACGCGGGCGTACCCTATACGTTGATTCATTGACGCAATCAGGACATTGAAAACTTGACGGGTATATTAACATTCATCGACGACTTTGGCGATCCGAAAACGGCACACTACTGAGTGTCTAGAAAACCACCATAGCCGCCAATCTGGGCGGCCTGCTGGCCGATATCGGCTACCGCGTTCTCCTCATTGACGCGGACGTTCAGCCGTCTCTATCCAGGTACTTTGCCCTTTCCCATCGGGCCGAGCACGGCCTGACGAGGATGGTCATGTCCGGCGCACTCACGCCGGACTGCATCAGTCACATTGAATTTCCCCCGGACAACTTTGCCGGCGACCACTCGCGCCTGAACGCGCAGGGTGGATTTCTGCACATCGTCACGTCTGACACACGCGACGGCAAGCTGCAGGACTGGCTGTCCAACCGGCTGGACCGCCTGGTGCGTATCCGCATTGCCATCAAGAACACCACGGTCGCCGAGCGCTACGACGTGGCCATCATCGACACCCAGGGTGCCGTGGGCCACTTGCAGGATGCGGCCGTCAATGCATCAGACCTGCTGATCACCCCGGCATCGCCAGACATCGTGTCTGCCCGCGAGTTCGTTGACGGCACACTCAAGCTGCTCGACCGTCACGAGTCCTCCGCGAACATGGGTTTCACGGTCCCGGGCATGCGGGCAGTCATCAACCGCGCCGAAAACACGGTGGACAGCCGCACGATGTCATCCCTGATCAGGGAGCAGTTCCTCACACTGCGGGGCCGGGTCAATGTGCTCAAGACCATGGTTTCCTCGGCAGTGGCGTACAAGAAAGCGGCAACAGCACAGGTTCCCGTGCATTGGATCGACCCCCACAAGGCGGGAGATGTCATGCATGCGCTGCTCTGGGAACTGATCCCCTCGCTGGAAAACAAGTTCGCAGCCAACCACCGGGGAGAGCTGCCAGAGTCGTTGCGGCCTCCCAAACCGGAAGGCGAAAGCGACGAAGCTGCCACCGAATGAGCGGGAGGATGAGCCATGTCCTCCCGTACCCCGGAAACGCTCACCGCTGCCCAGCGGGCGCAGCGGCTGAATCTGCACGCCTCCAGCACGGCTGAGGCAGGAACCAACCCCATGAGCAAGCAGCAACAGCGTGCCGAGGCCCAGGCCCGGCGTTCACTCCTGGCCCTGGGCCAGCCTGGCGGGCAGCGCAATGCCACGGCCGACATTGATCCAGGCACGGATGCAGACATGTCTTTCGCGGTTCTGCCGATTGACCAGATCGAACCCTACCAGCACAACCCGCGAACCGGCACCAACCCGCGCTATGACGAGATCAAGGCCAGCATCATGGCCGACGGCATCACCAACATGCTGACCGTCACCCGGCGCAGCCAACACGACAAGTACACCACCTATGGCGGCGGCAACACCCGTCTGCGCATCGCCAAGGAGCTGCATGCCGCTGGAGACCAGCGCTTCGCCACGCTGCAGGTGGTCGTCAAGCAGTGGCCCGGTGATGCCCAGGTCATCACCGCCCACCTGGTCGAAAACGAGAACCGTGGCGACATCACGTTCTGGGAGAAGGCCCAGGGCATCCAGAAGTTCAAGGCGGAATACGAAAAGGAATCCGGCAAGCCACTCACCGCTGGCGAGTTGAACAAGGAGCTGAAACAGCGAGGACTGAGCTACAGCGTCAGAGTGCTCCAGAACTTCGCGTTCAGTGTGGAACACCTGACGCCCGTAGGCCCCTGGCTGATGGCCACGGAGGTCAACGCCGTGATCAGGCCGGCAGTTTCAGGGCTGATGGAGCTGGCCACCAAATTCAGCCAGTCCGCCCAGTTCCAGGCACGGATGCGCGATGTGCTGGAGCAGCACAGGCTGGACATGGTTCGCGAGGCCGAGCGGCTGGACCCCTCTGAGCAGGCGATGCCGGAGCTGGACATCCCAAAACTGATTGACGACCTGCAGGAGACGCTGGCCAGCCTGCTCGGGGTTGATCAGGCCAGGGTGCAGGCCATGGTCCACGCCATAGCCAGCCAGCCCAGGCTGACCACGCAGCAGCTGCTGTCCGTCCCTGCCGTCGAGGCGATGCCTGCGGATGCAGGCGCGTTGGCGGGGCGGCCGGCGACCACGCTGGCCAAGGCGCCTGCCGGAATGCCTGTCACCCATCGGCCAGAGCAGCCCCCACTGGGCGCCATGCTGGTGGCGGTGCCTCCAAAGCCAAGCACGGCTGGCCGCAAGCAGCAAGGCACCGAGGCTGCCGCCTCCAGTGCTGCCAGCCTTCTGGAGGCCATTCGGAACCTGCTGGGGGAGCTGAATGCAGTGGTGCCGCTGCACGACGTGCTGCTGGCGTCCGAGTCGCTGCCGTTTGGCTACATGACGGACCTGCCAGTGGACATCACGGCCGTGGACGGCGCACCTGTGCAGCAGCCAGCGCTGCGTGCCGCCCTGTGGAAGGTTCTGACCGCGCTGTCTGGCCAGTGCGATCAGCGTTTCAGCGAGGCGTTGACGCCCGAAACGAAGGCCGGCATTGACTGGTGTGGAACTGTTGAGCAGGGTGCGGAAGCGTTTGCGATGGAATGTGCCGCACGGGTCAGGACACAGACGGCCAGCGATGGCATGCCCCTGATGGGCCTGCATGAACTCTCGGTGGTGCTGTCCGACCCGCAGGTGGGTGACACCATAGTTTTGCTGCTCACAAAGATGGAGCAGATGCGTTTGCACCATCCGCAGCGGATGCGTGATGGCCACGTGCCACTTTTTGCGCCGCGTCGCCACGACCAGGAGTGAGGCCGCCGATGATCGCTCTCACGAATACCGTCATCAAGCGGCTGATCCTGGAACAGATCGTCGAAATGATCGACACCGGCGGCATCGACGAGCTGCTCCAGGCCGGGTTCTCGGCCGAGTTCCTGGATCTGGTCCGGCACCGGCCTGCACGGGATCTCATCAAGCTGGCGGAGTTTCCGCACCTCGACATTCGCATCCGCATCAACGAGCACACCATCACCTCGTTTCTGCACCAGCTCGACCAGATGCGGCGTGACGCGGTGCTCCGGGAGTATTTCGTTGTGCATGGCGCGTCCGTCCGGCTCATCTGCGACCTGTTCAAGGTCACAGCCGAGGAGGCACGCGCACTGCGTGCCCAGCTGTTGCCGCCCGAGGCATTGAGCGGGCGTGAGCGGATGCCACCGGACGACGTGCGCGATGCGATCTACCGGCGCTGGCGGGAGATCACCACGACGCTCCCGGTCGTCACGCCGCGCGAGCGGCTCTACCAGCTCCATCAGTCATTCCCCCAGCTGCACATCGACACCCTGTGCCGCCTGCTGAACGAATTCGAATCGGAGTCGGCCTGGCTGGTCAGCGACCTGGGCGGGTTGCATTAACCAGCGTCGCGGCTCGCCTGCAGGAGAAGCTCTCATGAACCAGGTCTCCATCCTCAAAAACCGCCAGCAGCGCCGGCGCAAGATCGCGCGTACCCATACGGCATTCACGCCGCAGGAGCCGGCGCAAGCGCAGGCCAGCCAGGTCAGACGACTGCCGAACTTCCTGGGCCAAGCGGCCCTTCTGGAATGGCTCGGCCAGTCGCCCATCGCATTCCACCGGGTCTACGTGGACATCGCCGGTGGCGTGCTGCCGGCGCTATGGCTATCCAGTGCCATGAGCCGGGTGGCCAGGGCGCACGCCAGTGCGTTCGAGGACAACGGCGACTTCGTGTTCGCCATGTCGGCAGCCGACTGCGAAATGGAGACGGGCATCACCCGGGCGCAGCAGGCCGGTTGCCGCCGGCACCTCATCGGGCGCGGGCTGCTGAGTGAGCAGGCCGAGCAGCGCAAGACCATCGTCTACCGGCTCCATCTGGATCGGATCGCTCGCGGGCTGCTCCAGCAGGCTGGACCGCTGGCACAGCAGCTGGAGCAGATCGACGCGGCCGCCGCCAACACCGGCCTGGCCAGACACATCGCGTAGACAAACCATGCGCCTGGCCCACCAACTGGCTGAATCCACTGCCGCCGCCTCATCCGTGGCCGCACGGCTGTCGCCTGAGATGGCGATAGAGCAGTTGGCGGCCTCGGGCTGGGTGCAGTTCCATCCTGCCCTGGCCGAGCGCCTGGGCAGCTTCAAGGCGGCCGTTTTTCTGGGTCATGCCCTGTACTGGACACGCCATCTGGCGCTGCGCTATCCGGATCGTGCGGGGTGGTGGTACATGACCGCCCAGCAATGCCAGCAGGCCACCGCCCTGACGGCCAGGGAGCAATCCTCGGTGCGCCAGCAGCTGGTGGCGCATGGCGTGTTGTCCGAATCCCTGGCGGGACGACCCGCCAAGCTGCATTACAAGCTCAACCTGCCCGTGCTGGCCGGGTGGATCGGCCTGCAGGCGGATGACGAAGGCGGCAGCCTCATCAGCTGGGAGGCCTTCGCGCCCTGGCTCCGGGGATGCGTCAGTTTCTATCGGCCCCTGGCGGATCTGGCCGGCTCCCTGGCCGCCGGTCTCTACCTCTCCCACCTGCTGCAATGCCAGCGCCAGGCCGTGCTGTCAGGGACGGCGGTAACAGGCGGGTTCTTCCGGATCACTCAGGACGACATCCGTATTGCCCTGTGCCTTGGCTCCAAGGTGCAGCGCAATGCGCGTGAGCGCCTGCGCAGCCTGGGTCTGGTGCAGGAGCGCGCCGGGTACGTACAGGTCAATCTGGCCGCCATCATGGCGCATCTGGGCCAGGGGGCACAACCGAAGGCCAGTCCGCCGCAGAAGCTGCGCCTGGTCCAGGACGGGCCGCAGAAAGCTCATGCGCAGGCGAACCCGGAGGCAGTCGCTTCAGGCGCTGACAGGACCGACGGCAGGCTTCAGATCAGCCGCTGGCTGGGTCCGACAGGGCCGAACGCCACGAAACGCCAGCAAAGCCTTTTTGGGCGCTGGCTGGCATCCAGTGATCCGGACGCAGCAACAGCCATCGCGCAGGTGCGGCGCATGTTCCTGGCACCGTCCGATGCTGGGGCGGGTCTTGTGCAAACCAGACAAGCATGGGCCGACGCTCCCTCTGGAGAGCCGTGTCAACCATTTGCCCTTTTGTCGAAACTGGAGTCTGCCCTTTCGTCAAAACCTGGCCCCCAGGTTGCCCAAAACGCAAAACTGGCTGGCCCTTTTGTCGAAACTAACTTGCCCTTTTGTCGAAACCAAATAAAAGAAGATAAAAACTATAAAAAAACGACAACTACCGCGCGCGCGAGCACGCAAGCGTCCAGTTTCAACGAAACGGCAGGTCGTCGTCGGAATCATGAAGATCCCCTCCCAACCCTTCGGCCGCAGGTGAATGCCGATGCCATGCAGCCGGCACCGGAGCGTGACGACCCGGCTGACCAGGACCCCCAGCTCAGCTCCCTCATCCTGCCTTACAGGCTGCCCCGGCAATGGCATGCCGGCGTGCTGCGCACGGTGTCCTGTGCTCCTGTGGCGGTCAGGCAGCGCCTGCTGGACGAGTTGGAGGGGCAGCTCGGCATGGAGGGCAAGACGATTGCGAACCCGGTGGGCTATCTGCATGCCCTGGTACGCCGCCACGCCAAGGGCGACCTGGCCCTGGCGCTCGCCGACAAGGTGTCCAGTGACCGGGTTCATCGCGAGCGTCTGGCCCAGGCCGTCAAGGCGGCCGAAGCAAGTGGCAGCACAACAGGACCAATGCCTGAACCCCGGGCTGAACCGAAAGAGTCCCCTCCGGCCGAGATTCTGGAAAAGCTGCGCCAACTCCGACAGGAGTTCAGAGCGCGCACAAGTGGAGGAGTTGCGAAATGACAGCCACAGCAGGGAAGTGGCCCGTTTTGGTCTCCTTGCCCAATAAATGGGCAAGGAGACTCGGATGGCAATTCACCAAAGACACGGTAGAGCAAAACGCTCCACATGGCACGTCGTGCCGCGTAGAGCGTTTTGCACCACTGAACATAAGCGGAGGGGCTGAGCAATGACAGCCACAGCAGGGGGGTGGCCCGTTTTGAGTCAGTTTATGTTCATAAATACAGCAGGCGGGTGGGACAAATTGTCCCACACGGCACGGCGTGCCGCGTGGCCCGTTTTGTCCCAGTTGACTATTTTTTGAGCATGGAGATGGAATGGAAAGCCAATATCTTTTTATTGAGTTAATGCACCGTCTTCGAAATTACGTAGATGCATCGGTGCTCTATGTCGCGCTGCATCAGCATGCGGATGAGGTGGACTTCAAGACCACTGCCGCCAAGATTTCCCTTGACTACCTAGGTGGCAGAGTTGAGAAAAAACAGGTTCAGCGGTCATTGGATCGAATGGTGGATTGGGGTTTGTTGGAGGTTCAAGTTCACTCCAATTACCGCACCCACATCAAAGTGGACCGCGACGCAGTGATGGCTCTGCTGCGGCAGCCCGTCAGTCCCTTTCTGCCTGGGTTGCGCGCTGATGGGTTTCCATTCCTGGATCACGTCAACAGCAACGTGGCTGAGGAGCCGTGAGATGCGCCGCGCTGGCTACTTCTCTGTCTCGGTGCTATCCGTCTTGATAAGCGCCGCCACGACTGCGGCAGCAACGACAAGTCCACAGATGACCAGGGCGGAGCAGATGACTTCCGGGACGCTGATTGGCATGTGCAGTCCTTCTCAAACCCTGGATGTCATGGGGCTGGCATTGATGCTCATGGGTGTCCTGGTTTTCCTGACAGGCTTGGCAGGGTTGGCGGTGTTTGAGCTTCGCCATGCGATGCCGGGCCTGAAGCGTGGCGCAGGGACTGGGCTGAATATCCATCGCCACAAGGCAGCAGCCGTCGCGATGCAGGGCGGGCACCGGGCCGTCACCATGCTCGCTGTGCTGATGCTACCAGTCATCTGGCATGGCATTGGCGGGCAGGACCACACGGACACGGCGGCGCGGTTGGTGCTGGGAAGCTGCCAGTCCGGCGGCTTTCTCCTCCTCGATCAGCACGCCATCTGGCTGCTGAGCGGCATTTGCCTTGCCTCGGCTTTTGCCGCCGTCTGGATTCATTTTGTCCTCTGGCCCTGGGCTGACCGCAGGGTGAATGCCTGGCTGCTGGCCCGCTCTGCAGCCACCGGGCACGCGCAGCCCTGAGCCGGAAACGTTTCAACCGCTTTACGCAAGGATTACCAACATGGCTACCAGGAAAACAGGCGGCAGCAAGCCTGCCGCAGCAAAACCCGCCCAGGAGGATGCCGCAATGGTGCCTCCGGCATCAGGAACCGGCTTCGTGACGGAGCCGAACTCTCCGTTCCCCGACGGCTACAGCATCGCGGGAGAGGAAGCGGCGCTGGCCGGATTCATGGCAGGCGAGATGCCGGAAAGCGACCCGCTATACGACAGCTACATCGAGCTGGAAGACCGCAAGGAGCGCCTGGAAAACATGCGCAGGCAGTTCGATGCCCGCAAGGGTGCGGAGGCCATCGTGCCGACCGAGGAGGCACGCGGCATGGACCAGCTGGGCGCGCTGGTGGATGACGGCGTGGACCAGATGACGCTGCACACCAAGGAAGCGTTCCGCATGTTCATGGGCCGCATGCGGGAGCCGGGCAAGGAGGCCGCACCCATCGTGGGCGGCAAGCGGGTGGCGGCTGCGCTGCGCGGCCTGTGGCTGCTCACTGGCAATGACAACCCCTATGCCGACTGGGCACTGCTGCGTCACGAACAGACGATCAAGGAGATCGAGAAGCGGCTGGCCCGTGAAACCCGTGAAGCCACCGAGCTGCTGGCGGAGCAGCGCAAGAAGGGGCTGAACTATTCGCTGCTGCAATCGGCTGAGCCCAAGGTGCTGAACCTGGGATACCGCTCGCCGTATGGCTACGCCGTCTCCAGTCTCATCGTGGATTTCGACTACTACGTGCGCCTGCAAAAGACCCTGGCACGCAAGAACCTGCGCTCTGACGAGCAGGTCCGGCAGTCCATCACGGAGATGACGCGCTTCATCCGGCGCGTTTTCAACGAGACCACCCGTTTCGACCGCTGGCTCACCCGTGAGGAGGTAAGACGGCTATGCCGGGCCGATTTCGTGCCAGAGGCAGGCGAGGAGGCTGCAAAGCGCGTGGAGTTTGCATCAGGCGTATTCGGGACCGTGCCCAGCGAGGTGTTCACCGCGCGACTGCAGCCGCGTCATTCACGGCGTCGCCTGCAAATCTCTGTGGCCGAGCGGCAGCTGCTGCAAACGGTTGGTGCGCAACTGCAGGAGGCAGAACAAGGGCTGGATCAGGTCGTTCCGGCCGGGGAGACGCAGGAATCTGATGCAGGGCTGATCTGAGGTGCGTGTGCTGATTCAGCGGTATCTGTGCAGGCAGGAAGCTGCGGCAATGCAAGGCGTTCGTCAGGAAAGGGCGTTGTTTTGAAAGGGCAGGGTATCGAAAGGGCAGTGGGCACCAGGCTGCGGCAGGGCGAGACGGTCAATCGTGGGCGGCAGGCATCGGACCCGGAAAGCAGCATGAAGTGTCAAGAGCACGTTGACACAAAGGCCTTTACGGGTAGGGGCATCCGTCATGAGCTGCGTCAGGCCCACGCCAAGCTTGACACGGTGGAGCAGGACATGCGGGCCTTGGCTGCGGCCAGCAAGGCGGTGGCGGGCGCCCAGCTATACCTGATGCTGCATCAGCGGCACGCCACCGGCTACGTGTTCCTGCGCTGGCGCGAGGTCAGCGGGCGCAAGCGTCACCTGTCATGGGACGAGGGCGCCACTCGTTACCAGTCCTATGCCGAACCGCTGCGCAGCTGGTATGCGCAACTGGCCCGGCAGGCGATGGAGGCCAATGCGAGGCATCTGCAGGTGCGCAAGGCTTGCCGGAGCCTGCAGGCACGCGCGAGCGCCAGCGAAATGCGGCTGTACGCGCGGCCGGTGCCGCCCTGACAGGGGAGCACGGCGCAGTCATGCGGATATGTCGGTCGTGGTGCAGCCGTCATGTCCTGGGAAACCGCACCGCAAAAAGGATGGCAAATGCAGAACCTCTTTATCGGCAAAGGCAATCTGGGCGACTCACCACATCTGAAGACTGTGGCCGGGCGCAATGGTGATTTCGTGGTGGCAACCATGCGCGTCATGTTTGCCCGCTTCGGCCAGAACGATGCGGGTGACGTGGAGCAGGTTGGCGGGTTCTGGCGCGAGGTCGAAATCTACGGCGCCAAGGCCGAGGCCTGTGCCAAGCTGCTGCGCAAGGGCGCGCGGGTACTGGTCATTGGCGAGGAACGGGAATTCCAGGCGCGCAATGAGGATGGCACGGAGGTGCAGGTCATCAAGGTGGTGGCCGAGGATGTTGCCCTGCAGCTGACCCGCATCGAGTCAATCACGTTTGCCACACCCAAGAGCCGGGAAAACAGCGAATAAAAGCAAAAAAATAGAGTGAATGGACTCCTTGGTCAAGGCATCGCCAGTTTCCAAAGCAAGGAGCCAAAATGTCCAATTCAATTCAACCGGTCAGCAGGGAAAATGAAAGCCCCCAGGCGAAAAAGGAAACGCTTTTCAAGCTGATTTCAATCGAGCCGGATACGCTGGATCGCCTGACAAAAGCCACGGGGTGGGGCAGGGAAACAACGCAGATGGCGTTGTTGCAGCTGGTGGCGGATGGCCGCGTCAAGTGCAGGAATGAAAACGGCCACAGGTTCTATGCGGCCAGAACGTGATTCATGGGAGAGAACGCCTCTGAGGGCATTGGGGGAACTGCCCTCGGGCAGCCTTTGCTTGGCTTTCTCTCCCGCCCTTTGTTGCCATCAGTAATCGTCATGCAACCCGGAACTCCATATGGCGCTCCGCGCCCTTATGTCCAGGCTCTGGCGGAAAACGTCATTGACTCTCGAATCAGGTGCTTGGTGGATTCACTGAACGTGGTCGGAGTTTGCTCCACGTTTGCCAGCTGCGAAGGGCACGGGTTCATATCATGTCTTGCCGCACCTTATGTGGTTTTTGAGTCGGGATTTGATTTTGCCCAGGTCTTGAGTATGTATCTGGAGCAGGATGCGGCGCGCGTTAAACCGCATCTGCACTACTACTGGATTATCGGTGGTTTTTTTGATCGACAGGGAGGCTTTAGATTTCGCCTGGCTCCAGGCCAGGAAATAAATGGATGGTGGCCAAGTGCCAGAAAGAAGCTGAAAAGGGATTTCAGGACACTATCTGATCTTGTGAAGGTATTGACTGAGCGTTGGCAGGCTGATCCAGCCAAATTTGAGAGCCAGGCCCAAGAGCAACATGATGAGACTGGCCAGAAGCAGTCCCCAGAGTTCCCGTTTCTTGGCTGCGCGTTTCCATCCAAATGGATCGCTGCTTCCGCAGGCGGGACAAAACTGAGCGCTTGTGCTGATGGAGTGATTGCATTCCTGGCAGTGACGAAGTGCCATCTGGACCTCCTGAATTGGGTTGGGGCCGGGAAAAAACCATTGTGAATCGCAAGTTGCCAGAATTATTTTCCCCCATTGCCCTGCGTCCCCCTGAGCTGCTCATCCACGCGGTCAGCGATGGTCGCCGGCTGGGCATGCAGCTGCACGCCGTGCCTGGCATGGGACGAGAGCTGGCGAGGGCAGGTGCCTGGTGGCATCCCGGCCGGCGGATGTGGACGGTGCATCTGGCGGAAGCGGGCCAGTGCCTGGCCTGGCTGCAACGGCTCTACGCGGGCCAGCATGTGGACCTGGATGGCGCGGACCGGCTGCTGACGGCGGCCCTGGCCGCGCCTGAGCCGGACTACTTCACCCAGCTGCTGGATGTGCAGGTCTTTCCCCTGGTTCACCCCGGCCAGGGCGAGCATGCGGTGAGCTTTGCCTATGACGTGCCCTGCGTGCAGGCCATGCGGGCGCTGGGTGGGCGTTTTCACAAGCCGGCCGCGGCTTGGCAGATCCAGGGCGGTGCTGAGAAGATCCTCGCATCGCTGCAACGCCTGGCGGGCGTGGCGCCCGAGTTCGTATTCGTGCATGAGCAGCCTGTGGTGCTGGAAAGCCTGGCAGCGGCCGGCTCAGGCAGCTCTCCCATCCAGGTTCCGGGCGCAACGCCAGAGCGGGGGGAGTCTGCACCGCAGGAACCTGTCGGCACGGGCTTTCTGTCGGCCGAGCTGGATGAGAGCGGGCTGCTGCCAGTCGATGAGGATCTGTTGGCAGAAGCAGGGCAAAGCGCGGGCCTGCGGGACTACCAGCTCGTCGGTGTGCGCCACCTGCTGGGCCAAAGCGGCGCCTGTCTGGGTGACGACATGGGTCTGGGCAAGAGCCGCCAGACCGTGGTGGCCACGCTGTATGGCTGTCAGTGGGTGATTGCGAATTATGAGCGCCTGGGTGGCCTGGTTCGCGAGACAGGCCTGAGGTTCGCGGTCATGGCGGTGGATGAGGCGCATTATCTGAAAGAGCATCAGGCCGGCCGCACGCGCAACGCCTTCGTGATGGCGACGCGCATTCCCCGCCGCTACGTCATCACTGGTACGCCGCTGCTCAACCGGGAGATCGAGCTGCATACCCTGCTGCGTCTGACGGGCCACCCGCTGGGACGCATGCTGCTCAAGGATTTCCGCAAGGCTTACACGGGTGATCGTGACAGACGTGCCGTGCTGGCGGCGGCACTCCAGGGCTGGATGCTGCGCCGGCGCAAGGACGTGCTCAAGGACCTGGGCGGCAAGTCACGACAGGTTCGGTGGATCTCGCCAGCCGAAGGGCTGGGCACGTATCGGCAGATCTACAGCGACATGAGCTTGCAGGCCATGCCCAAGATCACCCGGCTGAGGCAATGCCTGGAGGCGCTGAAGACGCCATTTCTGATCGAGACCGTTGAAAGCCTCGCGCAAGGCGACAAGATCATCATCTTCTGCGAGTACATGGCTACCGTGGAGGCCATGCAGTCGGCTTTGGTCGCCGCCGGCATTGCCTGTGTGACCCTGGTGGGTGCCGATTCCGGCGCCAAGCGCCAGAAAGCGATTGACGCGTTCCAGAACGATCCGGACGTGACGGTTTTCATCGGGACCACCTCGGCGGCGGGCGTAGGTATCACGCTGACAGCGGCGAACTATGTGGCTTTCGCCTCGCTGCCATGGACACCGGCACTGATGCGCCAGGCGGAGGATCGAGCCTATCGCTTGGGTCAGAAGCGGGACGTGCTTGTCATCGTGCCACTCGTTCCGGGCACGATCGATGAAGGCATCTGGCGCCTGCTGGAAAGCAAGCAGGAAACGGAACAGGATGTGGTGGAGGCGGTCAGGGCAGAACTGCCGTGAGATGCGTATTCGTGAGAGAGCTTTTTTGTTGCTACGCGAAACTGGCTAGTTATCATGCATTGGCAATGCCGGACTTAAAGCTGCTTGCGATCAGGAAAGAGTAGTAGTCACGAGATCTTTGTGGTCCGCAATTTTTGTAAGATTAAGTTGAGTGGCTCATGATCGCCTTTGTCAGCCATTCAACCGCTTTGGCAGCACGGGGAGGCTTGCAGTGCATCACGCGACATCATTGTTTCCGGGCATCAGGAAATGCTTGCCTGCTTGCTTCTTCCTGCTGATATGCCTGTTCACTGTTTTCAATGCCCGGGTGCAGGCGCAAACACCGGCCGATGCTGCATTGCAGCGCGGGGCTAGCTGGCTTCAGGCACAAGTCCAGAGCAATGGGCACTTGGCGTCCGAGCCAGCCTCTGCTGCGCTGCCACTGCAAGCCCGCTCTGAAGCGGCACGTACGCTCAAGGCACTGTCCATTCAGCCACTGCCCTCCACGCTGTTCAGCGCTATCGACAGCCTTTCTGCCGACACTACCGAATACTTGGCGCGCAGGGCCATGGCACGCCAACTGGCTGGCACAGCTGATGCCGCTGTGCTGGACGCACTGATCGCCCTGCAGAACACCGACGGCAGCTTCGGCGCTGCCGCAGGCTATCCTGGCAACCCGCAAGATACCGCCTGGGCATTGCATGCCCTAGCCGCCAGCCGGGCATCCAGCGCAGCCGCGTCCGAAGCCCTTGGCTGGCTGGCCGCCACACAGCAGGTCGATGGTGCATGGCCATTGATGCCCGATGGTGATGCTGTCGTGACCTCAGCATTGGCCGTTCAGGCCTTGACTTTGTATCGGCAACAGCCTGCTGTTCGCGCCGTGCTCACCAAAGCGCGCACTTGGCTGATGGATCAGCGAACTGCGCAGCATGCGTGGGGGGATGATTTGCGCACGGCTCAAGCGCTGCTGGCCGTGCTGCCAGGCTTGGACAACGCGACATCCGTGAGGCCGGCTCTGGATACCCTGCGCCAATCGCAACGAGCAGACGGCAGTTGGGCGAGTGAACCACACCTTACCGCCTTGGCGCTGCGCGCCCTCTGGCTGGCGGCTCAACCAGCCACTAACCCTGATCTGGCCAGTGTGACGGGGCAACTTGTCAACGAAGCGCGGCAACCCTTGGTCGGGGTCACGGTGCAATTGGCGCCTGCAGGAGCACAGGCCATCACTGATGCTCAAGGTCGGTTCAGTTTCACTCAACTCGCCGAGGGCTCTGCCCGAGTCTCGATTCAGGCCACAGGCTTTCTTGGCCTCGTGACGGATATTCAGCTGTCCAAGGGACAGGCATTGGACCTTGGCACCATCGTTTTACGTGCGATCAGCGGCGGCAACGCCAGCACGGTCACCATCACGGGGGTCGCTCAATATTCTGATGACGGTGTGGCATGGCGCAATGCGGCCAATGCCGTCATTACCGTCGGGGCACTGAGCACAACCACCAATGCGAATGGCGAATACACCTTGGCGAACGTACCGCCTGGTGCAGCGTCGTTGCGTGCCACCTATTCAAGCTATCAGCCTGTCACAGCATCTTTTACGGCGCAAGCAGGTCAGCAGGTGCGTTTCGATCCGAAGTTTGTTCGCGGAGCGACTGGCAGTACGCTGAAAGTGGTGGTTGCCAGCGAGCAAGCCGGCGCGCCCATTGCGGGTGCCAACGTGGTGCTCAATGGGATCCAGCGCCAAGCGAACGCCAATGGCGAGGCTTATTTTGCTACCGGAGTGAACGCTGGCGAAAACACCGTCACGGCTTCTGCATCGGGACACGGAACGAGGATCATCACTTTCAACGTTCAGGGTCGCCAGAACGTGATTCTGCCCATCACGCTGGCTGCGGCTTCGGCGTTGCCCCCGAATCAAACAGTTCTCGAAGGAGTGGTGACGGATGCCGATACGGCATTGCCGCTATCGGGCGCGACCGTCCGTGTTCAGAGTACTGGACTTCAAGCTCTGACCGATGCGCGGGGCCGCTATGCCGTCAGCGCCAGTTCCGGTTTGGCCGGAAGCCGGGAGATTCTGATCGAAAAACCCGGCTATCAAAGCCACGCACAGACCATTGCGTTGACGGCAGGAGCCAAGCATCAATTTGACGTCCCACTGAAAGCGGTGGCTCGCCCGGGTCAACCCATTGAGTTGCTGCTGCGGGTCAGTAACGAGGCCACACGTCAACCCATTCAGGGCGCACAGATCACCTTGAGCGGAAGCAACCCCCACAAGGTTCAAACCAGTGCATCCGGAGAGGCACAGGTTACGGGGGTGAATGCTGGCACCACGCAGTTCCGGGTGACAGCGCTAGGCTACGACGCGGTGGCGTTCTCAGTCGATCTGCAAGCCGGCCAGCGCTACGAAATTCCGATCGAACTCAAGCCGGCGGTAGTTGGCAGCCAAAGGGTTTACGGGACGGTGCTGGACGCACAAAGCCGCCGTCCGGTGGCGGGTGCCAAGGTGGTGTTCTCGGGTAGCGACAGCAGGGAAACAGTGGCGGATTCCCAAGGGCGTTACGAATTCGCCAGCATCACCGCCGGTCGCTGGAACCTGTCGGCGACGGCGACAGGCTACCGAGGCACCAGCCGTGGCTTTGATTTACAAGGCAGCACGCAATTCGATCTCCCGCTCACGCCAGAGCGCGGCAATCAGGGCGTTGATCAGACCTTGCGCACGATCGCCGTCGGACATCCGAACAACTCAGGCGGCGCAGTAGGTTACCTTTTCATCTTTGGAACCCCTGGCACCAGCGGGTTGGTGGTCAGCAACGATCGCCGTGTCAACCATGATTTCAGTATTGATGCCAGCGGCGTGGCCGAGATCATGGTGCCCAGCAGCCAGTTCCTCAGCCCATCGGGCGCGGTGCTGGACAAGGCGATGCTGGTTTATGCGAGCAAACCTATTAGCGCCTCATTCTTGAATCGGCAGCAGTTCACGACTGACATGAGCTACCTGCTGGACGTGCCAGCCCTGGGCACGAGCCACCGTGTCATGACCTGGGGAAATGGTATTGGTTACGTGCAGATGTCGCTTACGGCGGTAGCGGATGGGACTGTTGCGACCATTACGCCAGCCAAATCTTTCACCAGCGGCCAAGCTGCCGGCAAAGCCTTCGACATCACGCTGAACAAAGGACAGTCGGTTTATTACACCGCTGGCTCGGGTAGTGATCTAACGGGGACCCTGGTGCAATCTAGTAAACCACTGGCGGTATTTGGTGGCTTTCAGTGCTCCAATGTGCCAAGCGGGGTAGCTTACTGCGACCACTTGTTCTCGCAAATACCCCCCATCCAGCATTGGGCCAGTGAGTACATCGTCCCAGAGACGGCGAGAACTGATTCCGTCGGTAACCTGGTGCGCATTCTGGCGCACGCCGATGGTACGCAACTCACTATTAACGGCGCGGTGCCGATCATCCTCAACGCCGGTCAAATTCATGAAATCGAGACGGCTCGGGACTTGCACATCAGTGCCAGCCAGCCGATTCTGGTCGGGCAATACCTGAAAGGCCGAACGGCAGCGGGCACTGGCGATCCAGCGTTCAGCTTTATCGCTGGTATCCGGCAAACCCTGCGCGACTACGTGTTCACAGCCCCGGTCAATTTGGCGAAGTACGACGAGAACTTCCTTAATATCGCGATCCCCACAAAAGCTTTGGGTAGCCTGAAACTGAACGGCGCGTCTGTGGCTGCAGCGGATTTCCGCGTTGTGGCTGGCACGGTCTACAGCACGGGCAGGATTGCCATCGCTGCCGGGCCAGGCCGTATTAGTGCGGACGAGGCCTTCCTGGCGACGATTTCCGGCTTCTCGACCGACGACAGCTACCACACCATCATCGGTGTCGACTACTCGACAGGGGCCTCTTCCACTGATCCCGTGGTGACCAGTATCGTGGCCGCCACCGATCAACCCAGCTATCCGGCTCAAACAGCGGCCCGACTGCAAGCCACGGTGACCAACCAGGGCAGAAATGACGCCAATCTGCAAGTCGTGCTGCGCATCAACGATGCGCAAGGCTCCGAGGTAGTTCGCTTTGCGCGCCGTGCGCTCGGGAATGTGGCCCCAGGTGCCAGTGCCCAGCATGAGGAGCCCTGGAACACAGCGACCTACCCGGCAGGCAGCTACACCTTGATCGCCGATCTTTTGAACGTGCGGGGCGAGATCGTGGGCACCGCCAGTACGCTGTTTGATATCATTTCGGGCAGCGGGGCCGCTGGTGCGCCCAAAGGTGCCTTGTCGGTAGCCACCGACAAAGCTGAATACCAGCCTGATGATCGGGTGCGCTTGAACACTCTTGCGCGCAACCTTACCGCTAATACCTTGATTGACGAAGCGCGCGTGATGATCCATGTGCAAGACCCGGCTGGCCGACAGGTGTTCACTCACGTCCACACGCTGGGCCAGTTGAACACCACCGCCATTCGAGCTTCAGATGTGACCCAGATGCTTCGAAATGCGCCTGGGGGCACCTACACCGTGAAGGCCAGGTTGCTGGGCAATGGCAACAACCTCAAGCGGCAGGCTTCGCGCTCCTTGTTCTGGCCCCCCTTTTCCAAGGCGTATGACGTTGATGTGGAGTTGGCCAGCGCTACCACCACATTCCGAGTCAACGGCCCGGCAGGCGCGGGCGATGGAATCACGGCAGTACCCGCCACCTCCCCAGGCGGCCTGGCGTTGCTGGCAGTGATGCTTGCCCTGGCTGCTGGGGCCGCCCGCAAAAGAAACCATAGGAGAGCAGATGTGGCCACCGGCCAGCGTTCGAGCCAGGAGGATGCCCAATGAAGCCGTTTCCCATGCCCCCCTCCGACGCGCGCCCTATGGCGCTGACCCACGGCGGCGTGAACCGCCCGCCCTTCATGGGCATGGGTCGGCGCTTCCTGCGTGGCGTTACCGCCATCGTCATAGCCGCCGTCGTCAACACCAGCTTGGCACCGCTGGTCAGCGCAGCCCAGCTCAAGCGCAGCCAAGCCGCCACGTTCAAGGCCAGCACTACTGACGAGCAAAGCTACGCCGATGCGCTGCGCAGCATCTACGACCAAGCCAGCCGGCCGATCAACCCCAACGCCCGCATGCCCGCGCCCGATCTGGGCAACCCCGACACCCTGCAAAGCTACGCCGACAACATCCAGGCCCAGTGGGACGCCCTTCGCGCCCAATGGAAAACCGCCGGCGTCAGCGCCGCCATCGTCGAGCGCCAGCAGCTCATCGAAAAAGAGTTCCGCACCCGCCACGAGCAGTTCATGACCTTGTTCCGCGCCGCCAAAACCGGCGGCGGCGCCGAACGCAAGGCTCTGGCCGACTTCCTGGGCAAGGAAATGCCCAAGCCCACGCACCTGCCCATCAACCTGAACAATATGCCTTGGCAGGTGCTCAAGCCGGTGAAGACCGAGCCGGCCGCCACGGAAGAAGCGCTGCAAAAGAAGCTGCGCCTGCCCGCGCCCAAGAAAGCCAGCGCAACTCAGAGCAACAAAACGACGGCCAACCAGCGCCCGTTCCCCAAGAACGCCACCGCGCCAACCGCTGATGACTTGGCCCCCACGCTCGACGCTCCCCACACCTCTACCATCAAGAAGCTGGCAGCCGACCTGGGCAAGAACCCGCACCGCATCTACCAGTGGGTGCACGACAACATCTACTGGCAGCCCACCCACGGCAGCGTGCAAGGCGCGCAAGACACCCTGGACAAGAAAGCCGGCAACGCCACCGACACTGCCAGCCTGCTCATAGCCCTGCTGCGCGCAGCTGGCATCCCGGCGCGCTACGTCTACGGCAGCGTCGAAGTGCCCGCCGAGCAGATGATGAACTGGGTCGGCGGCGCCAAGACCATTGATGCCGCCCAGCAGGTGCTGGGGCAAGGCGGTATCCCCAACGTCGCCCTCGTCTCCGGCGGCAAGATCAGCGCCGTGCGCATCGAGCACGTCTGGGTCGAAGCCCTCATCCAATACCATCCTGGCCGTGGCGCCCGGCACGTGCCCGGCCAAAGCCAGCCCGACACCTGGGTGCCCATGGACGGCAGCTACAAGCAATACAGCTTCAAGCCCGGCATGGATCTGGCCGCCGCAGTTCCGCTCGACGCCAACGCCCTCCTGAATGCCGCCCAACAGGGCGCCCAGACCAACCAGGCCGAAGGCTGGGTGCAAAACCTCAACACCGCCGCCCTGCAAAGCCAGCTCAACGCCTACCAGGCCCGCCTCAAAACCTACATCGACAGCCAGAACGCCGGCAACAGCACCGTCGGTGACGTGCTAGGCCAGCGCAACGCCCAGATCGACCCCTTGCCCTACCTGGCCGGTACCTTGCCCTACACCGTCAAGGCCCGCACCCAGCAATTCAGCGAAGTCCCCGACAGCCTGCGGGCCAAATTCAAGTACAGCATCCACATGGATCAAAGGAGCGCTGCCTGGGGCGACAGCCCGATCCTGAGCTTCACCGCCCCCACCGCCAGCCTGGCCGGCAAGAAACTCACCCTGGCGTGGGTAGCGGCCAGCGCGGCGGATCAAAGAGCCATCGAAGCGCTCATCCCCGCCAACGTTACTGATCCAAGCCAACTGCCTCGGATCATCCCCGCCAGCATCAGCCTCAAACCGCAGATACTGGTAGATGGCCAAGTCAAGGCCGAGGGCTATGGCCTACGCGCCGGCAGCGAGCCCGTGGCTGTCGGCGGTTTCACCAGATACGGTGCCAGCCAGTGGGACGAAACGCAGGATCAGCTCATTGCGGGGCAGCAAACCGCGCTGGGCCTGAGCATCCAGGGCATCAGCCAAGCCCAGCTGGACAGCCTCAAAAAGCGCATGGAAGACACCAAGGCCATCTTGGAGCGGGCACAAGCAGCACCGGAGAGCCAGCGAGCAGGCATCCTCCAAGGCGTCACGGGGGATCAGCTCACCGGCGACCTGCTGACAGCCACCATCTGGGGCTACTTCGCCAGCCTGCAAAGCCACGGCGTTCTTGCCTCAGGTCAGGCGCAGATGTTCGATGTCCCTGCCTTGAGCTACGGCCTATTCCATGCGCAAGTGCGCCCCAACAAGCTGTACGGCATCGTTACCACCGGCATCACCTTCCAAGGCTTGAATATGGACGTGGGGCACCTGAGGCACATGCGCTGGGTGAAAGATGACAACCCAAGCTCAGCCATCAACAACAAGCCAGAGCTGACCGCCAACGGAAAATCAGCAGCGCAGAACCGCTGGATTGCCTACAACAAGATGAGGGGGCATTACAGCAGTGCGATGGAGCATGCTGCGCCTGAGCAGTTCTGGGTGGACCGGAACACCTGCCGCTACACAGACGAGAACGGCAACATCAAGAACCCGACGCTACGGCTGTGCGCGGAAGGCATCAGTGCAGTGAAAGCCATCGCCATTGCGCTTCAACAAGGTCAGAAGATCTATACCATCAACTGGGATAATGCGGCCACGGCGCTGCCCAGACTGCCGGTGGGTGGCGATGCCGGTGCGGAAATTAGAAGTGCTATTCAGGCGGGCAAGGAAGTGACCGTGCACGAAAGGCAGATCAGCGCGCACGGATGGATGGGGTATGGGTACACCATCGTTGATCCGGAAACGGGGGCGGGCGGATATATTATAGAAGGCCGTGGCAATGGAGGTTCACTGGAAGGAGATTTTGGACAACGATATTTGGCCTGGGTAAATTCACACATGATAACAAATGGTTACGTTGTAATTGCTGCCCTTGTTTTAATTCCTTTTGTGACTGTAACAAAAGCGCTATTTGGTCTTCCAATGGTTTTGGGTACAACAAACCCATACACTACTGTTCTTAGGGGTATTGCGGTTTTACGTGGGTGGACTGCAGTCTCGGCAATTGCAGCTGCTGTTGGACCATTTATCGGAGCTCCAGCGCTCCTATTTATTATATTCATTGGATTTTTTAACATTGGAACTCTACTCGCGGGATTATTTTATGCAAAAAGCAGTAGTGATTATAGGGATATCAATATCCATAGCAGTCGGTATATTGCTGTGGCTTGAGGGAAATAGAAATAAGTCATCATTCAAAAAACTGATTAATAAAAGAGATGAGTTATCGGACGAGCTTCTTCGTTTGGAATTTGGATCTAATTACGCCGAATGGCCTACTCAACTTGACGTCATCAAGAAGTTGGCAGTAGTTTTATCGCTGAATTACAGAAAACTTCGGCCAAAAGATCGATTGTCATGCTTGGCCAATACACATCGATTTTCTGGCGACAGATTATTGGAGTTTGAGTTGATTATTTTAAAAAACAACTTAGGCAACATAGATACGGTTGGAGAGCTGACGAGAAAAATTTCTAAAATAGAACTAAAAATTGAGTGAATCAAAATAGTCATGGGTCATGCGTGCCTTATTGTTTCGGGAGAAAAGTATTTTTAATGATTTAAGTTCGCGGGAAAATTAAATTACTAAATGAGATCAATGGATCGGACTTTTATCCAAAGATGTCTACTTTTAAAGTTGTGATCTTTCGGATCAGCTTGCGCCTTGGTCATTAAAGTTCTGATCTTAGGGGCTGTATTTTTATTGATTTCGCTCGCCATATCTGCCACATCATTATATTATGATATGATGAATATTACTTCTGAGGAATGTGGTGGACCAGCAATGGCAGGGCTATTTTCTGTGCTTGCTTTGTGTGTTTTTTTGGGGGGATTATTTTTTTCTGGTGTAGGGGTAGCCGTTTCCTTTGCTGCAGCAGGATATCTGATCTCTGAATTTCATCAGGGCGTTACTGGCGCATTAAAGGGGAACAGGATATTCTGTCCATGAATAAATACAATCCCAGGCATTGGGTTCCTTTCTACTCATCTATAGATCAGTTTAAAAATGGGGACATTTCGGCTGCCGAACTCGCTGTCGCAATGATTCTCTCTGGCAGCTTATTTCTTGGATTCCTCTGGAATATTGATCAAAGATATGCTGCCGAAGTGGTTTTTTTGTGTGTTATGATGTCCTTGTCCGGGAACTTCATGAATGAAATATCAAACAATGTGAGCCGGAAGCGTATATTTTTTTCAGTCTTGGGTTTGCTTTTTTCCACTTTGCTCTTGAGGAGGTGGCTGAATGGGGGAGAAGTAGTGCATTTGGTCTCCTTTGTTTCTGGGGTTGTATATTTTACGGCTCGTATTTTCATGGAAAGTTTAGGAAAATTATTTTTTGGAAAAAATAAGGCTTAAGGTTGAAATGGGTTTATCCCGGGTTGTTGATTGAAAATAAATTGATGGATATGGATGAAAATAAGTCCTCAAGAGTTTTAAATTGGACTGGCTGAGGGGCAAATGCATTTACTGCAAGCAGATTTCATGAATTGGCGGAGCGCAGGAGATGACTCCGTCTATGCAGATCAGTTGTCGATTTTTTGGCATCCCTCGGAATGTGTTGAGCGCCATTTTTCAAGCGAAAATCCTCGATCAGAATAAACGAGCGGTTTATCTTGAGGGTGCTGGGGTCAGATATTTAGTGGTGGCGATTGGGCAAGTGCCATCAATATTGGAAATTGGCTCCACTTGGAGGATCAGGGGCAAAGTTCGCGAGGACTGTTGGCCGCTAGGACCAGAAAGTAATCCTATAGGGATACCGATTAATTCAAGGGGCTCGCATTTGGTCTTTCAGACAAGGGGTGTTTCGGCAACTGCTTGCGATCTCTGCTTTCACGGCTCGATTTGCAAAAGGATTGCAAGGAAAGCGAGACCGTATGCAATGAAGATTCCTGATCGCGCAAGCATATGCCATCAAAATAAAGCGGCATGTCAAACAGCACAGTGAAAAATGCCAAGTAAGGCTGGTGTCACGCTGTAATGATGAAGCATTATTGCTTGATTTTTGCTCTCAATTCATCGTCGGTTTCGGCGATGATGTCAAGCACGCATTCATTATTTGAAAACGGGAGGCAGTGAAGAACGTGCTTGACAGGCGTTTAAGACTTGCGCTATCTTTGCTCTCGTGATCTGCCGAAAGGCAACACGAGGCGCCTCAACTCTTGAAAGGCGCACGATCCGGCTCCCAAGGCCGGCTCCAGAGTACCTTCATCTTTGCAACCCGGACAGGGATCGCGCATCCCTGTCCCCGGCCTCAAGGCTGGTGCTGGGCTGCGTGGTTTCCGAGTCCACTTTCTTGGAGACCATCATGAACGCTTCCGCACAAGCCCAATCCAGCCACTTCAACCTGCACGTCAACGGCGTGGGATACCTAAACCGTATCCGTTGGGTTGAATCCAGCAAGAAAGCTGGTCGCCGTGGCCAACCTTTCCTTGCCTGCAGCATCAACGCCCTGCGCGGCGATGCCAACGAGCCGAACACCACCTACTTCGACCTTCGGGTCAGCGGAAGCGAAGCCATCCAGATGGTCGAGCAACTGCAGGAGGCGGTCGAGGCACGACGCAAGGTCTTTGTCTCGTTTCGCGTGGGTGACATCTATCCCCACGTATACGAGCGTGATGAGCGCGATCAGGACGGTCGCCCGACCGGCCGCAAGGAAATGGCGTCTCTCATCAAGGGACGCCTGCTTCTGATCAACAGCATCACCGTTGACGGCGAGAGCGTGTACCGACGCGATCCCGACGCTACGCCGCCCGAAGCTGAAGCCATGCCTGAAGAGGCCGGCGACAGCGAATCCGATGCCGGCGTGCCCGGGGACGCAGCGCCAGCACCGCAGCGCCCGGCCACGACACGCATGCAGCCTAACGGCCAGCAGCAAGCGCGTCCACAAGCCATGACCCGCCAGGCACGCCCGCAGGGACGTGCCTATCAGCCAGCCAGCGCAGGCCACACCTTCCGGGGTGAACGCTATCGCGCAGCCGCCTGATACAGGTCAGTCCTCCAACCCCTCGTATTCGCTTGATGGCGGATCGAGGGGTTTTCTTATTTCCACCCCAAGGGGAGCCATCCCCAAGGGGGCGCTCTCCGTTTTACTGGAGACCATCATGCGCATCGGAAGTCTGCATGCCTATGGGCAAGAACTTGACATCCATACCGACTGCTACCGGAACAAGCGGCTGGCCCTGCATTTTCTTCAACCGGATGAAGGCGAGGCTTACGGTGTTCTGACCGTCAATATCCCGGAGGCCTCAATCGGGCCGGACGAGATTCTGGTCAAGACCTGGAGCGAAAACGAGCCGTTCAGGGAGCCGGCATTGGCGACAGGCCTGTTCAGGGACACCGGAAGACGCGTTCCCACGGGCTGCGTCATGGCCGAGGTATGGCAGCTGACCCCGCGAGCCTTGGCGCTTGTCGGGGGCAGGGCGGGTTGAAATCGAAAGATTTCACCCGATAATTCAGCCTCTTTGCGAGTGTTTGGCGGTATCACTGGAACAACCGCCACGGCCCTCGGGCCATGAGACACGTCAACCCCTGAAGCGTGTACGCGCCTTGTGCGCCGGGGTACACGTAGGCACGTTTCGCTGAACTGCACACACTCAACGAATCCCGTGCCAAACCTGACAGGCTCGCAAGCCTGCCAGACACTTCAAGCCCATGGGACGCCCTGACTGCTCCAAGCGGTCCGGGCGTTTCCTTTCATTCAACCCAGCCGGGACCCAGGCCGTCCCGAAAGGGGAGGCACGTGGTCCGGCTTGATCAGGAGACATGCCGCCATGATCACCGCAGAAAACGCCGTACTGCGCATCAAGCACATCCGGCAAAGCCGCAACGGCCCCTTTTGTGTCGCCGACCTGACCACCGACTTTGGCGAGTTCAAGGTCAAGGACGCCATCCTGGAGCAGTTCGAGGAAGGCGAATACGAGGCAACCGTGTGGATTAGCGAAATCTACCTGGGCCAGTACATCGCCTACGGCAAGGCCGTCACGGAAATCCGCGCACGTCTGCATGACCTGCAGGTACATACCGAGGACCAGCGTCAGCTGGCAGCGGAACCCGTAGAACTTGATCCGGTGGATGAACCAGCGCCCCCGCGCGCCACGGCTTCAGCGGCCGCGGCAGCGCAAGAAGCATCCGGGTCCAGACCGGCCAGTGCCCTGGCCAACCTCAAGAAGAAACTCGCGGGCGTTGCCAGCGCCAGTTCCTGCGCCGGCACGGCACAGGCCAGCGCCATCTATGACAGCGAGATGCTGCAAGCCATCGAGCAGGGCGAACCCATCAAGCTCGATCTCACCATCGACCGGACGATCCTTCGTGAGCAGACCGCAGACCTCAAGGCCCGTGGCTACCGCTTCGACTCCAAGCAGCAGACCTGGTTTGCACCATGACGCCAGAGTGGCTTGACGCTTGACGCCACTCTTTGCCCGGCCCGTGCGCACACGCGCGCAGGGCTGGCCTGTGGGTCGCTCGCCGCCTGGATGAGAGGCAGGGAACAACGCGGTCCACAGGCCAGCCCTGCGCCCTGAGCGGCGCGGGCGGCGTTCGAGCTGGGTGGCGGCGACCTCATGCGCCGCAGCTTTGCGAATGGGCCGTGCCCGGCGAAAGCCAAGCCGGAGCCGTTGACCCTCGCGCCATTCCTTGATCGCCTCGACCTCCGACTTCGGCGATCCGCATGCAGATCCTCCAGGGACACCGTTGTGCCTGGCCTGCAGCGAGGGGGTAGATGTTCAAACCGTTTTCCAAGCCTGGGAATCCCGATGGGTTCCCCAAGTCCTGCCCGGTGTCCTGCAGGATTTGGGGAAACCATCCATGCCAGACCAGGGACTGGTTTCAGGCGCGCTCAACCCTGAAAGCGCGTCATGCCGGCGAAAGCCGGCCGGGTACACGTCATTTCATCAACCCCGTGGGGATGCGCCATCCCCGCAGGGAAGGGCCGTCCCCGCACTTTCCATTGGAGATGACCATGAGTTTCAAGAGCAATCCCAGCGAGCAGGAAGTAAAGCTGCGCAAGCAGTTTCACGCCATCTTCAACGACTGGCTCTCTGCGGCCGGAGAGGACGAATACCAGCAGCTGGAGCAGGCCCGTGAGCAGTTCGCACCCCACCAGGTGTGTTCGGCAATCAGGCTGGTGCGTGGCTGTCTGGCCGATCCCGTGCTGGTGACCCAGTTGCCGGCGTCCCTGCACCAACTGCTGCGAGAGCGGCATTGGCCGCAGGCTTGCGCCGACGCCCGAGCTGCCTGAGCAGCGGCAAGGCGTCCCTCAGGTCCATGTTCTCCAGCAGGTCGGTCAGATCGACCTGCCGGGGAGCATCACCACCATCAATCGTCGTCAGGCGTGGGCGTTCAGTCATGCCCGCAAGTGTCGCAGCAACAAAACACCTTCACAACCAGGAGAGCCGACCATGAATTCTTCAGAACAAGACCATCTGTTAAGCGCGCTGGAAGCAGCCCATGCACAAAGCCAGGCCAGACCGGAAATCGAGGCCCGTGGCGTCGAGTCGCTCAGGACGCTGTACGAGGCGGCGTGTGGCCATTCAGGGCAGTGCCGTGTCATCGCGGCCTTCCTGCTGGGCCTGTACAACGGTTCACGTTTTCCATTCAACCTGACGGATCTTCGGATGCTGGACAGCAGCCTCTTTGAGCACTGCATCAGGGTGCTGCACATGGATGCCCGTGTCTGCAGACAGGAAGTCCACGCCTACCTTGACGACGGTGGCCGCAAGTTCGAAGAGCTGGCCCGCCAGTGGCGAATCATCGACCACGAGCGGGTCATGGAAGACTGAACCCAGCCTGGCCCGTGTGGCCAGCCTTCTTTACCCACCCGGCAGGGCATGTCCCTGCGGGGACATCTCCTGCCTCCATTTGTGACAGGAGATACCCATGGCACTCATGTTCGCGCGCCTGGCGCGCAACTTCATCAAGAACGGCTACTTCCCCACGGACGCCGAAACCCTGCAGCGCATCCAGAATGCGCTGGAACCAGCTCAGATGCCCATGCGGCTGCTGGACCCGTGCTGCGGCGAAGGCACCGCGCTGGCCGATCTGGCCCACGGCCTGCGGCAGCAGGGCCAGGAGGAGGGCGCCGGCATTGAAATCCTGGGCATCGAGTTCGACCGCGAACGGGCCTGGCACGCAAAGACCCTGCTGGACCGGGTCATCCACGCCGACGTGCATGACGTGGTGGTCAAGCCCCGCAGCATCGGCCTGCTGTTTCTGAACCCGCCCTACGGCTACGGCCTCAAGGACAACGTGGGCAGCAGTCAGGCCAATGGCGACGCCGACCGTGCGGAACGGCTGGAGCGCACCTTTCTCAAGAAAACCGCGCCTTTGCTCATGCCAGGCGGCATCCTGGTCTTCATCGTGCCGTACTACGCACTCGATGACGAAATCCGGACCTACCTGGCCCGCCACTTCACGGCGCTGCGGTTTTTCATGGCGCCTGAGCAGCAGTTCCAGCAATGCGTCATCTTCGGCGTCAAGAGCCGGCCAGGACATCCCCGCAAGGACGTGCTGGACATGCTCTGCCAGGCGCAGGCTGGCGGGCTGCGCGAGCAGGTGCTGCCACCGCACTGGCACGAGCAGCCCTACCAGCTGCCGCACATTGCCGAAGGCAGCGAGTTCGACTTCCATGCCGTTCGCCTGGACGCAGGACAGCTGGCCGAGGAACTGAAGCGCTGGCAGCACAGTCTGCTGTGGCCCGGCTTTGGCAACTGCTTCAACCAGGCACGCTCGGCCCATCGCCGGCCGCTGCGCAACATGAGCCAGTGGCACCTGGCACTGGCCCTGGCGGCCGGTCAGGTCACGGGCCGCATCGAGTCCACCGACGGACGCACCTTTCTCATCAAGGGCGATACCTTCAAGAAAAAGGAACGCAGCGTCAGCTACGACACGGATGCCGAAGGCCAGGTGACGGAGACGATCACCATGATCGACAAGTTCGTACCCGTGATCAACGCCATCGAGTTGACGCCAGGCGAGCGCCTGGGCCAGATCGTCAGGATCAGTTGACCTGCCCACCTGCCTGCGGCCACAATGGACCGCATGTCGAACCCATCGCAGATGGGTTCCCCGAAGCCTCCGTCCACGTTCTGCCTTGGGCAGTGGCTTCCGGGAAACCTTCTGCACGCAACCGAAAGAACGGTTTCAGCCGCGCTCAACCCTGAAAGCGCGGCAGGCCAACGAAAGCCGGCCGGGTACGCATCGCACCTTCATCCACCCAGCGGGGCCACCATGTCCCGCCGGGGCCGGTGGTCCCTTTTTTGTTCAAGGAGAACCACCATGAAGAACTACACCCGTTCCGGTTACGTTCGTTCGCGCACGACCGGGCGCCTCACGGGCTATGCCCAATCCCAGACCGACAGCAAGGACGTGATTGTCCTGGAGACCAGCCGTGGCAATGACGGTGTGCTTCGCACCCTGATCACCGTCTCCGGCGATGGCTCTGGCGGCCTGCCTGCGGGCATGCGCATTGAAGCGCGCTGGCCGGCGCCCCGGTGGCGCAACCGGCTGCCGGACGCATTGGCCGTGCCACTGCATCACCTGGCGGCCATGGCCCGGCACCGTTTCTACCTCGAACCATTCGTCATGGTTGACCGCCGCTGGTATTTGCTGGTGACGGCCTGGCAGCAACTCAGGCAACACCTGGCCTGAGCGGCCTGCAACCAATCCACCAGGTTTCCGGACCTGAGCCACCTGCCTGGCAGGCAGGCATTTCATCGACCCCGCTGGGCAACCCTGTCCCGGCCGGGCGAGGTGCTCCAGCATTCTTCACAGGAGACCCGAAATGGGATGGCTATTCACCACCAAGTCACGCTCCGAGCTGATCCAGGCGCTGACACGCGCATCGGCCAGCGAAAAGGGCACCAGCACCACCCTGGCCTATGTCTTCAACGAAGCGGAGAGCGTTCTTTGGTCCGTGGTCGAGCTTCGGTTTGCACCTGATGCAGACAGCACAGACCAGGCACCCCGCAAGCACTGCATCATTTGCTGCAACCTCCTGGAATGCAGCGGTGGGCAGTGGGGCTACAAACCCATGGACGAGTCGATGCACCCGTACCGCTACAGCTGTCCGCTGGCATTTCTGACGCTCGCGCCCGTGGCATGCCAGGAATGGCGCGACAAGGTCAGGGAGTACCACAGCCATGGATGACCTGACCTACAACGAGTTCCTGACGGATCTAATGGAAATCAGACCAGGCAGTGCCGTAGTTCAACTCTTCATCATGGATGCGCCTGACAGCGGCTGGCTGGATGAGGACGATGACGTGCGCAGCCTGTCAGGCGCGGCCACACCAAAGGTCAGGGCCATGAAGCCAACGGCGCCAGCCCGCCCCGTCAAGGCGCCCACGCCTGCGGCAATGCCGAGGTCTCCAGAAGCTGTCGCAGCACGTACCGCCGTCGGAAGCGGCGAAACCCGCCAGGCCAGGACGAACCCCGAACGGAGCGCCGGGAAACCCGGAGCAAAAGCGCCGTTGCAAATCGAAGCAAAAACCCCGTCGGAAACCCGCCAAAGCGCAGCCGTTCGACCGCTGTTCCAGGCGCCAGGCCTGGCATCGAATGCCGGCGCGCACACGACTGCACGCGCAGCCGTCACAGCCCCTGTCGTGCTCACGCCCAGCTTGCCCGAGCTGCCGCAGGACACCGCCTCTCGCAAGGCGGAGCCGAGTGAGAAGGCCATCGCGTTCGTGCACTGGCTCCAGCAGGGCCTGGCTGCCCGCGTCATCAAGTACAACGAATCAGGCGCCCCCGTGCATTTCACCGAAGAAGGCATGGCACTGGTCTCGCCGCTGATTTTCAAGCTGTATGCCCGGGAAACCGGCCTGGAGTCCGAAGCGGAGGCCACCGGCCTTCAAGTGCAGCGCGAAGTCATCAAGGCCGGCTGGCACCGCATGGGCGCCGGCCAGGGCCGCAGCAAGGTCAACATCCTGCGCTACGAGGTACTCGGCCGAGGCGGAGCCAGCGTTGGCCGGCTCTCTGCCATCGTTCTGATGGCGCCGGATCGCTGGGTGCTGCCGGTGCCGCCCGCCAATCCGGTGCTCAGGTTGATGCAAGGAAACTGAGGCAGATTCGACATCCGCCATGCGCCAGACAAGCGCCGGGCATGCTATGGAAGTCAAAGCAGAAAAGTTGACACGGGCCGCTGGTGGTCGTAGAGTGGGCGCCGTGTGCAGTTCAGCGGGGCAATGGCTGCAGACTCGACCGATTGAAAAAACTGAAGCAAATCACGGGCTTATGAGCCTTTTTTGAAGTCTTTATAACTTTATACGATGTGTGTTCTAGGTTCGCCAATTAATACTTTGGTAGTTTCATAGTCAGTTTGCGTTCATTGCCTCGTTGGATTGTGGTTTTAAGCCACAGTTCAGCGAGGTTCAAATGTTTGTTTTCGGTGTTGTCGCCACAAAAGGCGGCGTCGGCAAAACCACCGTTTTATGAACAACGATCTGACGTCGATCAGAGCATGAAAGCCTTCTGGCTTTCCCATAGTCGCCGGTAGGCCATCTCATCGTCGGTCGGCTCACGGTTGAGCTGCTCCAGCAACCAGGCCGCGCCGGCGGCCATTGCCTCGTCGCGGTCGAGATACTGGCCGTCGAGCGCGAAACACATGCCGCCCATCCGGTAGTTCACCTCCCACGCTTGGCCGTCATGGGTGCGGCACACGGCATAGGCGAAATAATCTTCCTTGGCGTTCATCTCCTCACACGCTGCTTGCAGCTCGGGACGGAGCGGTGGCAAGGAGTAGTGTCCGTTTCTCATACCTTCGTACCCTCCTGATCGGCAGCCGCCATCGCGTCAGCCTCGGTCAATGCGTCCTCGCGGAAGGCCCCCATGCGCACCGCCTCGGCCTGGCTCACTTCGACTGCCCATATCCGTTTCACTTGGGATGGGCTGCACCCGGCCAGTTCGGCCGTCCGGGTGATGCTGTGGCCGGACTTGCGCAGTGCGACAACCTGGGCATAGCGCTTCGGGTCAGCGCGGCGGCCCCGATACTTGCCGGCGTCCTTCGCCAGCTCGATGCCTTGGCGCTGGCGTTCGCGCCTGTCTTCGTAGTCGTCACGGGCCATCTGGAGGGCCAGCTTCAAAAGCATGTCCTGGACGGCCTCCAGAACGATTTTGGCAACGCCCTTGGCCTCGGCCGCCAGGTCGGATAGATCGACCACGCCGGGGACGGCTAGGCGTGCGCCTTTGGCCCGGATCGAGGCCACCAGGCGCTCGGCCTCGGGCAGCGGCAGGCGGCTGATTCGGTCGATCTTCTCGGCAATGATCACCTCGCCCGATTGCAGATCGGCCACCATGCGCAGCAGCTCGGGCCGGTCGGCGCGCGCGCCGGATGCCTTCTCGCGGTAGATGCCGGCGACGTAGTACCCAGCAGCCTTCGCGACCGTGATGATCCCCTCTTGGCGCTCCAAATCCTGCGCGTCCGTGCTGACACGCAGATAGACCCGCGCCATCATTGGGCTGGCATTCATGTCAAAGCCCCTTCGGCTTGTAGACGGAGACAAAGTAGGTGAGCGCGGTCAGCGCGGCGAAGTGCAGCAGGAACGTCCAGCCGGCATGCACGCCCGGCGTGCGCCAGTGGTAAAACATCCGCAGGAGTTGGAACAGCACCTCAAGGGACACCATCCATCTGAAGATCGGCCAGACCAGTACCGTCGCCATCCATACGAACTTGACCAGGCCGGCCAGCAGCCCATGACCATCAACCTTCTGAACGCCAGGCACGGAAGCTGGGGCCGGCTTCACCGGCTCGGGCGCGGCGGGCTGCTCGACCTTCTTGGGGAACTTGATGACATTGGACATGGATAGGCGCGTTTGGGTATACCTAAGTGCGCCTACTATAGCCCGGCAGGCGCATTTAACAAAGTGCAATCTATATGCGCCCTAGCTCAATGTGACAGCTTCAATAAGCCGGGCAAGATAATCAGCGTGAGGTATGCGATGGGCAAGAAGGAAACCGAGGAAGCAATTGGAGAAGCCCGACGGGGCGGCTTGAAGCGGCTCGATTCCGTCGAAGCCCTGTTCGCCGACCTGAACGCCGACGACACGCCGGAAATTGATGAAGGCAGCACGAACGTCTATGCCGACCTGGGCCGCCCCGGCGCCGACGAAATGCAGGCCAAGACCACGCTCGTAACCAAGATCAGCCAGGCGATCACGGCGCGGCAGTTGTCGAACGACCAAGCGGCGGCGGCTCTTGGATTGACGCTGGCCGAGCTGGGCGAGCTGCTGGCCGGCCGCTTCCGTGGGTATTCGGTCGATGACCTGGAACGCTTGGCGGCGCTGCTCGATGAGGCCAGCCGATGATTGACCCGAAGAACCTGGCAACCTGGCTGCATGAGAAGGCCGGCCCGGCCCATGACGCGCTCAAAGCCGACCCGGCCCGCGCCGTCTCGGCCGACCGGGTGCGCTACACGCTTGATGAGCTGCTGGCCGAAGCCGAAGCATCCGGCCAGTATCCATTGCCGCCGGAGCAGCGCGAATGGGTGGATGCCCCGGCCGTTGGCCGTGAGCTGCTGCCCGAGGACTTGCAAACCGTCGAAGCCATAGCCGCGTTCCTGGCCGATGCCGAAGCCACGGCCGACCCGGCCTGTATCCAGCACGCCCGCGAAGTTGCGGCATGTGCGCGGGCCATGCACGGTATCAAATAGCGAAGCTGGCCAGCATCGCCATTTCTGGCGGTGCTGCAGGTGGATCTCATCGCCGGAAATGACGATGCGAGATCCACTCCAAGGGGAAGGCGCAGGGCGGCCGTCATCGCTCGATCTGACGATGCTCGAGCACGCCGGCGCGCATCGTCGCTTCCAGCGATGCAGGCCCGAAAACGACAAGGGCGGCCACCGGCCGCCCTTGCTGTTCCTGGTGCGCGAGCCTACGCGGCGAGTGACTGCCGCACCGCATCCAGGGCCTGGCGGAAATCGTCCCGCGTGGCTCGGCCCGTCTCGGCCTGGTAGTACAGCACCATGAACATATTGGCGACGGCCTCAGCCATCGGTGAGAGTTGCCGCGCCGCGTCCTGGTCGATCCAGTCCAGGGCGGCGAGTTGCGCGGCCGCATGATGAACTGCCTGGGTTGCGATTGCGTTGGTAGGATTCAGGGTTGCCATGATTCACCTCTCTATCAGGTGGGTTGTGGAAGTGTCGGCCGGCCCCACGCCGGCCGGCGCGCTTTACCGCTGGCCGCTGCTGTAGAAGCCGGCAGCTTCTGCTAGCGGCGTGTTCCTGTTGCTGCCGCTGTAGCTGTTGCTCGATGACCTGGCCGCCGGCCTGGTGGCCTCGATGGCAGACGGAGCAGAGCGATCAACAAAGGCCGAAACTTCCGCCGCTGCATCAAGCTCGGTTGATTGATCGCCAGGCTGCTCAAACTCCACTGCCAGCCGCTGCACCTGGTCGAGCGCCAAGCAGTCGAAAAAGCCACTACGTTTCATAGTCACGCCTCCGATTTACCGTGCTCGCGGTTGGCGAACGCGGCCACTTCATCATCAGGATCGGCAGCGGCCGAATCGGCCCCTGCCAGGTTGTTGCCACCGAATGTCGGCACCGCCTCGACAGCGCCGGCCTGGTCGCTCTCCGCGCTCGCCCTGATCGCCGCCGCGATCTTCCCGCCGGTGGTGTCGGCGATGCGCTCGGCGGCGGCGTCGCGGATGCTGACGGCCTTGGCCTTCGCAACCTCTCCGACGCCTTGCATCAGGTTCGCGCCGGCGTCGGCTGTCACGCGGCCCGCCGTGCCAAGCGCCGATGCGGCCGAGGCCAGCAAGCCGGGGCCGGTGCTGCCTGGTGCGGCCTGCTGGCCGCCTTGCTGGGCTTTCTTGCTGCCGGCTTCGTCGCCACCCTTCGAGCTGGAACCTCCACCCGATTTACCGGGCTGCTGCCCATTGCTTCCACCTGAGCCGCTGGCACCGCTGCCCGAGCTGCTGCCGAAACCGGCGGCCTGTGCAAGTGGTGTAGTGGTGCCCGCACCTGAGCTTGACCCGCCACCAAAGCCAGCAGCTTGCGCAAACGAGCCTGCATCGCTACCGGAGTCGGAGCCACCGCCGAGCATGGGCATTCCGCCCGATTCACCGCCTGCGCTAGACCCTGCTTTCTCGAACGCTGCCTTGATCGCCGACATGCCGCCGGCGGCCGAGGCCGCACCACCCATCACGGCCGCGCCGGCCACGCTTGCCGCACCGGCGGCCATGCTCGCCGCGCCCATAGCCGCACCAATGGCAGCACCTGCGCCGAAGTTGCCGATGCCACCCGCGCCGCCGATACCCGAGCCGGTGATGATGCCGGCGACCAGAGGGGGCACACGATTGACCAGCATGAGCAGCGCCACGCAGAAAACCAGCATAACGCCCAGCTCTTCAAAGTTCAGCGTGCCGGTGTTCATCCTGGCGTAGAAGCTGGTAAGCAGATCATTCCCGATGCCGACCAGGAGCACCATCGTCATGATCTGCACGGCCACACCCAGCACGGTCTTGTAGTAGTTGATCGCCATGTCGGACGTCCAACGCGAGCCACCGAACCCCAGGAAAAAGATGCCCGCGTACATCAAAATCCAGCTCGACACGAGCAGCAGCAACATATTCACGGCAACGATGGTCAGCAGGATCAGGATGCCGAGGCTCAAGGCCACACCAATGACGCTATCGACAGGCGAGAAGGCCGACAGGTTGGCAAGGGCCTGTTTCAAGATCAGGAACCCCACATCCACGATGCCCGAGGGTGTCACCGAGGACACGCCAGAAGCCTGTTCCCCGAGCTGACGCAGTGATCGAATGATCGAGCCGGCAAAGGTCGGGCCGTAGCGCAGCAGCCAGAGGAAGAAGCCGAAGAACAGGATGAACCTGATGAACTCGGCGAAGAACTCGCCAATGTCGGCCTTGCGCAGCGCCATGAAGCCGAACGTGATGACCAGCGAGATTGTGCCCAGCGTCCAGAACAAGAACATGGCCGCATTCATCACGGCGACCTGCCAGGAACTCGCCGCTGAGGCGAAGTCCGTCACTACCTGGTCAAGCATCCCCTGGTTGGTGAGCTGGGCCGATGCGGCGGTGGAGTAGAGCGCGAGGGCGACGCCGATCAGCGCCGCCTTGTGCAGTGCTTTCATGGTTTTGCCTCCTGCCCCTTCGGGGTCGTCTGGTCGATCAGCTCCAGCCAGTTCTTCGGGTCTTTGGTCGGTGCAATGCCGCCGCCGGTGAGCGAGCGGCGTGCGCACTTCCCGGCAAAGGCTTCTCGCGTCGCCTTGTCCTTGATCTCCATGATCCTGGGAAGCTGACAGTTGGCGTCGCTCACTTCGGGCATGACCGGCGCGGGTGGCTGCTTCTCGCAGCCAGCCAGCAAGGCCGCCATGAGGGCGGCGATCAGCAGCGTTTTTTGCATGGTGTCTGCCCCCCGATCAGCGGATCAGCTCAAGCCAGTTTCTCGGGCTGGCTGTTTTGCCGATCCTGGATTCCGTCGCTGTCGCGTGCGCCGCCTGCTGCCGGGCCTCAAGATCAGCCTGGGCCTGCATCCTGGCGGTCGCGGCGTTCTGCTGCGCGATCAGCAGGCCGCGGATTTGCAGAAGCTGGTTTGCCTGGTTGGCGGCGAGCTGATTGGCGAAGCCGATGGCCTGCATCTGGCCGTTCGCACCCTGCGCGGCGGACTGGAGCCGTTCGAGCTGGCGAGCATCGGCGGTCAGGTTGCGCTGCTGTTGCTCCAGGCCCTTGAAAAGCGCGTCGTTCGCCTTCTTCTGGCTCTCGCTCGCCAGGCGGCGGTTTTGCTCCATCGCGGCGCGCTCGGCATCCGAGCACCCGGCAGCCGAGAAGCACGGCGAGCTGCGGTAATAGCTCACGTCCTGGAACTTGCCCAGGTAGGTGTCGAGACTGCCGAGCTGGTTCCTGTAGTAGTCCAGCGTGTTGACGGCATTCATCAACCCGTTGATGGTGGACTGCGCCTGATCCCAGATGTAGGCCGCCGGGGCCATCGTGTTTTGCAGCATGTTCTCGTACTGCTGCAATTGGGTCTGGTACTGCTCGATCTGCTTGAGCGTCTGCGCCACCGACTCGATGGCCGTCATGACGTTCTGCACCAGGTTGCCGCCGTCGATGACGGGGATGCCGGCCGAGGCCGGCGTGGTCACGATGACGCCAAGGAGGGAGGCGGCAAGCGCGGTTTTAGCCGCTAAAAAACGGACGTGTTTCATGGTCGAGTTCCTGGAATGTGATGAGCGGCTGCACTGCGCCTGCCGGCTGCCTGGTCGGCAACTGGCGGCGTTGGGCCATCACAGAGACAGCACGCCGTATCGCTGTCCCGGTACCCCGACCTGAGCGACACCGTAGCGCCCGGCCATTTCTGTTGAACATCGGTGTACGGGGGTGAAGCTCGCACTGCACCTCCCAGGTAGTGAAAGCGCTCGTCATCGACCACGCCCCTTGCCGTTCTCTTGGCGTTTGGCCCTCTTGGCCTCCATCTGCGCCCGCAGCCGCGCCTCGCGCTGCGCTAGTTCGGACGGTGCTGATGGTCGTACCTTGGCTGGCATCGGCGCTGGCCTCGGCGCTTGCGCCGGCCGCTGGGCTCCGCCCTCGATGTACAGACCGCCGAGCTGGCCCAGCGTGCGCAGGCCATGCCGACGATGCGGCGGTGGTTGCCGGCCGACAGGTGGCGCGCCGGGACGGACTCTGGCCTGAGCCTTCGCGGCCTCGACCAGCCGCCGACGCTTCAGGATCGGATCGGTGAAGACGATGGGCAGCCGCGCATCCACGGCCGCCCGGATCGCGGTGGCCTTGAACGCCACGCTACCGCTGACGGTGATGCGTTCGCCGTAACGCTCCATCGCCATGCGCAAGGCGGCTAACACGCCGGCGCGGTCGGCCTCACTGGACACGGCCAAGCGCTCGCCGTCATCACGCACGGCTGAGCTGCCGGCGCGGTAGATGATGGTGCCCTTCTTCGTGATGTTGTCGATCACCAAGGCACGACCGGCCTTCACCACACCCTCACCCTGAAGGGTGTCCCCCTTGAGGCCCTGAGCTGCCTCACGGGCGCGCAAGGCATCGATGGCCTGGCCGTCGCCGGCGATTGCCTGCTGCTTGAGCCAGTCGGCCCACGTGCGCCGGCTGTGCGCCAGATAGATAGCTGCCCGTTCCTGGTTGTGGCGCTCGTGGATCGCCGCCAGATCGGCGCGCAGTGCCGCGCTGGCCTGGCCGTACAGCAGTCGCTTGGTCAGCCGGCCATCGGTCAGGTGCTTGATCGCCGCCCGCCTCATCGCCGCCGCCTTCTTGGCGTTCTCCACGGCCTTGTCTTTCTGGCGCTTCGCCTCGGCCAGTGCGCCGGCCCTGGTCGCCGTGAGGCCCTGCTGTGCGTCCTTGTACCGGGCGTAAAGCTCAGTCGTGTCCAGCCCACCACGCAAGCGCATCGGCTGGCCCTTCTGATAGCCGCGCCGCGTCGGCGCGGCCTGATGCTCGGGCGAAGCCTCGAAGACCCCGAAACGCTTCTCCAGCGCCGACTTGGACAGGTCACGGGCGACGGTGCTGGCCTTGATCGTGGTGCCGTCGTCGGCTTCGATGACCAAGCCATTGCCTCGGGCGCGCAACGTCAGGCCGTTCTCACGCATGACCTGGTGCAGTTCGGCCCAACTCGCCGCGCTCTTGATCTCGGCCAAGCATTCACGTTTGATCCAGCCGGACAGGCTTTCTTGGCCGGAATGCCGCTCCATGTCGGCGGCCCGCCCCTCCGCACCGCGCCGGCGCGGCTCGTGGTTGTCGCGCTCCAGGCCGTAGTCGCGCTCCAAGGTCATGCAGAGTTCCGCCAGCGCCCGGTGCGAGTAGTACGGCTCGTGCATCGTGTGCCGCGTCGGGTGAATCTTGTTGATGGCGATGTGGGTATGCAGGTTATCGGTGTCGTTGTGGACGGCACTGACGCGCTGATGCTCGCTATAGCCCAGCCCGACGCAAATGCGTTCCTCAATCGCGCGCAGCGTGTCGGCGCCGGGCTGCTCGCCGGCCCGGAAGCTGACGATCAGGTGATAGGTCTTGTCGCCCTTGGCCCGCGTGTTCGTGTGCTGGGTCGCCAGAACCTCGGTGATGGCGTCCTGCACGGACACGGCATCGCAGTTCGTGATCTGCACCTGGCCCAGCCGGTGATCCTTGCTCTGCGCGTCGGTGACGTAGTTCACTAGGCCGGCGAAGTCGGACTTGCCCAGCGAGCGCATCGGCACGTGTTTGGCGATCATGGCCGGCCCGCCAGCGTTTTAGCGGCTAAAAAAATCATGTCCCCGCCCTCGGCTGCACCACGGATTTCATGAGGCGGCTCATTTCGTCCTGTGTGGATTCGATCCGGCCCAGCAACGCCAGGATGGTGGCCTCGCCGAACTTGGCCGTGCGCGCGTCATCCGTCAGCCAGAGCTTGAGCAAACCGCCAAGACGGCCAAGGTCGCCGTTGACGCGCACCAGCTCGCGCACGTGCCGGTAGTCCATGACACCCTTGATCTGGTAGCCCTGGCCCACGTCGCGCAGATAGCGCGCCACGCTGACGCCCGCCCTCTTGGCGTTCGCCTCGATCTCGGCCCGCTCTTCGGGCAGGCAATAGACCTTGATGGGCGGGCTGCCCTTCCTCGTCACCTTGTTCTCGTTGACCTCCATCTTGGCGTCCTCATGTCGTTGCCGGCGGTCGCCGGATGCCTCGCAGAGCAGGATGCCCGTTGAGCGCCGTAGGCGCGAATAAGGGAAAGTGAAGAGGAACACTGCGCTTGCGCGGTGGGCCTACTTCACACATCCTGCCCGCCTTTCGGCGTTGTTTTTGCCTCGTATGCCTCATCGAATTTCGCGCTGTAACCGCACCATTGCTTCGCAACAGCGCGCCAGCAGCGGGAAAACCAACGGAAATTGCCAACGTCCGTGTGCTTGCAGCGATCCAAGAGGCCGGTAACAGCGTTTCAGCCATGCGCTTGCAGCGATAGAGCATGGGACTTTGCTTACTTCGTGCTCTGACCCGTGGAGCCAGGCGGTGCATTGGTGATGTGCTGGCGAACGTATTTCAGGAACGTCTCATAGCGGAAAGGGATTCGCCCGATCTCGCGCATGTGCTCCCAGATGATCTTGAGCGCGTAGCCAGCCTCAATCGCTGCCGACACGTCCGTGCGTGCCGCCATGAATGCAGCCAGGTAGTCCCTCCGCTTTATTTGCGAGGTCTGCTGCTGATGATCGAGCCGTGCGGCCAGCTCGTCGGGGTAGCTGCTTTCTGTCGTCACCATGTCCGTAAACCTCCGTTATCAACTGAACTACTCCGAAGGTTACGGAGTGCCGGCCTACACAACAGTCCAATAATTGGCCGAAATGGTTGACATGGAGTCGATGACACGGGCACGCCTATCGAAGACAGGGACGGGAGCTCATAGCACGGAAAGTTGAACGCCAAGAGGGAGTTGCCGGGAGAACCCCCGCCGCTCGGCCACTCAAGTGTCAAAGAGCGGATCGCATCCTCAGAAGCGGCGATGCGAGCTCGAGCGCCGGCGGCCGTAATCTTCAGAACTAGCGATGGGGCCCCTCGGTGCATCGTCGGATGTGGCGATGGTCGACCGTGCCCCGATTGTGGCCAGCCTCGCCGGAAATAGCGATGCTGCAGCTCGACGTGCGCGCGAAAGAAGGGCCGGCCTCATGACGTGGCCGGGAATCGAATTGAACTGTTGTATGTTGTAGCGCGCTACAACATACAACGCCAGTCCATTGACACTTGAGGGGCGCTGCGTTTTAGCCGCTAAAAGGGTCGGCCGGAGCCAACCACCCTTCTGGCGTACAACCCAACGGCCGAAGGCCGACCGCCTGCAAGGGCTTGGCGTCGCCCTACAGGGCGGCGGCAAGTGCCGCGCCTAGTGGATGATCTTGGAAGATCATGGATGCAATTTGCGAACCAGCCCCAATCCCGCGCCGTTGCTGTATTTTCCGGCTTGAGGCGGGGAACGTTGCTACGGATGAAGGGGATCATTGCTACGGAGCTTGGGGAACGTTACTACGGGCTTTGGCCTGCCAATTTCCCACTTCCCTGTCGCATACTCGCTGACCTTCCAGCCCACGGAGCCAAGCTCGGCCAGAGCCTTGCGGGTCTTCTGGCGGCGCTTCTTCATGGCCTCGGCGTTCGCCTCGTCTGGCCAGACGTAGCCAGCAAGGGTATCGAGTTCTACGCGCCCGGCTTTGCCGGGATCGATCCAGCCGCATAGCCGTTGGTGAATCAGGCGGGCCGGGTCGGTTTGTAGCGCCCGTACTTCGACCATCTCGATGCGGGTATACGGGCGCCTCCCAAGAATCGCCTCCGCGATCTGTGGATTCAGTGCGACGAACAACCGCCCGTCTTCCTCGTCGAAGGCATAGCTCATCAGGTGAAAAGACCTTTGCCTGCCCCCCTTGGTGACTACCACGGTCACGTTTGCCATGCGCAGCAAGCACGCCTTGATGGCCTTGATGTTGTCGCCACCATCGGTCAAGCCGATTTCGGCTAGCAGGCTTGTCATGCTCTCTCGCACAACAAGCGCATCCTGCCCTACCGCGTCGAACTTCGGCTCAAGGAATAGACGCAGTTGCCTCGGCAACTCTGCTGTTGGCTCTGGCGTCAGGATGATGCCCTTCGGCCCTCCAAGAGCAATAAGACCTTGCAGCAGTCGCATGTCATCAGCACCAAGAGGCTCGAAGCCGACAAACCTCGCTTGTTCATTCTCGGCGTAGTGATACGTCACATCGAGCTTGAGCCTCTTCCGTTCGCCGCGTTTGAGACTGCGGAACAAGCCGGGGACCAAGCAGTGCATTGGATCGTGCCTGGCATGGGTGAGGTCAAAAGCCATCGCCTCGCCTCCGGCCATCACGTCCCTTTTCTTCATTCCTGCTGGCCTCATGCAGCTCCACCGGCACCAGAACGCCGCCCGCGTGCCGCATGTACCAGCGATCAAGCGGCGTAGTGTCGTAGTTCTGTTTGCTGACACCGAAACGCACGAAGTAGCCGCGGCGCTCATTGCCGATAGGCTACCGGTCATGAGCGCGGTCGCTGAGACGCCTGGCCTCGTCCTCGGTCATACGGGCGACGTAGCCGCACCATCTGGCGTTGTCGATCAGCGCGGACGCGCCACGCGCGGCCTGCTGCTGGTCGGTCTGCCCTTCGCGGGCGCTGCCTTTGCTGACGTGGTGCAGGTAGAGCACGGATGCGCCCGTAGTAGCCGCGACCTGCTCCAGCACGGCGACGAGGTGGGCCATGTTGCCGTTGCTGTTCTCATCGAGGGCGTGAATGCGACTCAGGGTGTCCAGCACGATCAGCCGCGCCCCGGCGCTGTACTCGACAACGCGGCGCAAGTGGGCATCGTCCATGATGTTCAAGCGCTTGCCCATGATCGGCTCAACCGCAAGGTTCTCTGCGATGGCTTGGCGGGCTGTGTGTCCGAGGTGCTGGCCGATGGCGTGAATGCGCCGCACAAGCGCGGGCGGTGGGTCTTCCCCGGCCAGATAGACCACTCGCCCGGTACGCGCGGGGGCCAGGCCAACGAGATCGCCACCGGAAACGTTGCATGCGATGCTCATGGCCGCTTCGAGCGCCCAGAAGCTCTTACCCGTGGCTCCTGGAGCAACGAGCGCGCCGACTGTCCCCGCCAGGAAGCCCGGCCATATGAAATCCAGCACCGGCGGTTCGCACTCGAACGCCGCCAGGACATCAATCGCCACGACTCAGTTCCCCGTTCCGTACAGGGATTCGTCGCTCAGCACCTCGGCGATCTGCGAGGTTCGGAAGTAAACCCGCCGGCCGATCTTCAAGCGGGCCTTGTTGATTCGCTGCGTCCACTCGTTCGTCGCGCGCAAGCTGATCCGCAATCCATCAGGCGAACGATCCAGGACAGTGGCGAGCTGCGCGATGCTCAGCAGTGGGCCGAAGCGTTGCAGCAGCGTGTCTTCCATCGTCATTGCGTAAACCTCCGTTATCAACTGAAGTACAACGAAGGTTAGGCGTTGTTAGAGTTGCCAACACCCATTTAGTTGTCCACAATGGTTGACATGCGAAATGCGAAACCCACCATCATTTCCGAAGAATGCGATCCGACCGTCGCGGAAGCCATCAAGCAGTTCCATGATCGGTGGCTGCCCTACTCCGCATCGTCGAAGCAGCACCCAATCGTTCGGCTGGTAGAAGAGTTGATCGACCCCGCTGTGGCCAAGTACACGGAAAAGCTTCCACTGCGCTTCTTGGGCCACATCCCCGGAGCTGGGACAGGGGTGGGCCTGAGCGGCATCATTCGATTGATCGGATTTGATGCGATGGTTCCTCTGCAACGGGAACTGCTACGAAGGTTCATCCGTCAGGAGGACTGCACAAGCGCAAGGGACAAACGGTTTACAGCGACTCTCGAATCGCTGTTTGAGCTGATATGGGCCTGCGCCTGCAAACAGCCGGTGGACTCTCCAATACGAGGCTCCGACGGAAAGTCACGGGGCTTGAATGGAAGACGCAGGCAAGGATTTTGTCGGTTTTGCGGAGAGCTCACCGCGCTCGCTTCATTTGCAGGCGATGAGTCTCAACTGCGCGGGGCCGCTGACACACTTCGGTTGAGCAGCCTGTACTGCGTTGCTCATCAGCCGAAGTTGCTGAGCGGTGCAGGCAACCCTGCCTATAGACAAGCAAAACGATCCGTCGCGCAGTTCGATATCGAACTGGCAAGGCTCAAGCGGCAATGCGCGAAGCGAGCCACGCCCCATGCGGCGGCGTCCGGCGACAAGCTGGTTGATAACTACTTCTTTCACTACATGCTGGGTCAGACCTTGCAGCCAGCCGACATGGCTGAGCTTCGAGACCTGGCGCGATTGATGGTGGACTCGAAGCTGTCGGACGCCAAGAAGAAGATTCTTGTGCTCCAGTATTCCGGGCTCAATCAGTCGGAGATTGCAGAACAGCTTTCGAGAAACGATCAACGGCCGCTGACGCGCCAAGCAGTGTCTAAGGCACTTAAAGCGCTGGCATCGATTCCCGAAAATTTTCATCTGAAAAAGCAATAGAAGCGCGCGTTCTCTGATCTCTTTCGATGTCAACCAAAGTGAACAACTATTCGGCCGATCTGATCCGCATTACCAAGCACCATCTGGCACATGTTCGCTAGTGACCGAAAGAGGCCAAGGGATGCAGGCAACGACAAGCAAGACACTCATCAACCGCAAGAAGCTGCTGGCGATGATCCCGCTGTCTGAGCGCACGATCTTCAACATGGAGCAACGCGGGGAGTTCCCACGCCGGATCGCACTCACCAGCCGAAACGTCGCTTGGGACTTGGCTGAGGTCGAGGAATGGATCGAGGCACGCAAGTCATCGGGCACGCAGGCCATGCGGCCCGGCTTCACCCCATCGGTCGCAGCCACCGCTTTTTAGCGGCTAAAACGCAGCGCCCCTCAAGTGTCAATGACTGCCGAGGCCAAGGTCGCTGTTCTGGAGGCGCTGCCTACCTGACCTCCTCTGACTTAAGCTTCGGCCGCTTGAGCGTCCATTCGTCGATCATGTCCGCCCAGTCCTGCAACATCGCCGTCCGCTGCTCGCGGTACTCGGCCTTGTTGTAGACGGCCCTGACGCCTCTCTGTTCGTGCGCCAGGCACTTCTCGATCCAGTCCGTGTTGTAGCCGGCCTCGTGCAACAACGTGCTGGCCGTGCGCCGCAAGTCATGCGGCCCGAACTTGGCGAGCGGCTTTCCTTCCTTCTGCGCCAGCCGATACGTCAGCGTCAGCACCTGGTTGAGCGTGGCGCTGCTCATGGGTAGGTCCGAGTCGTACCGGGACGGCAGCACGTAGTCCGATCCACCGGCGAAGGTTTTCAGGGCAATGAAGATGTCCAGCGCCTGGCGGGACAGAAACACCAGGTGCGGATTGCGCCGCTTCATCCGCTCCTTCGGGATCGTCCAAAGCGCGTCGCTGAAATTAATCTCGCTCCAAGTCGCGTTGGTCAGCTCGCTCTTGCGCACCATCGTCAACAGCAGCAGCTTGGCCGCCGCCCGAATGGATGGCGCTGTGCCAATGCGCTCCATGTACTGGTACATCAGGCCGATCTCGTCGGGCGTCAGCGCACGGTCGCGCGGCTCGAACTTGGCGATGGACGTTGGACGCACCAGCTCCGCCGGGTTCTCGACCTTCTGGCCACGCTCGATGGCCCAGCGATAGACCTGCATCACCACCTCGCGGACATGCACTGCCGTTGCCGGCGCGCCGCGCTCCACGATGGCATCAGTCAGTGCCCGCAAGTCCTCGTGGGTAATCTCCACCAGCTTCTGATTGCCGAATTTCGGCTTCAAGTCGCGCTCGTAGACTGAGCGCCGCATGTCGCGGGTGGAGTCGGCCATCTGGTAGCCGCGCAGCCACTTTTCCGCCCAGGCCCCGAATGTCTCCGCGTCCTTGACGCGGGCCTTATCCCGCGCCTTCTCCTTGGCCGGTGACTTCCCGGCCGCGACCATCTTCTTGGCCTCGCCCAACCGCTCGCGGGCTTCCGCCAGGGTGATGCCGCCGACACCGTAGCGGCCGAAGGTGATGGTCTCCTGCCTACCGTGGATCGAGTAGTTGTAGCGGAATGAGATCGCTCCGGCGGCCGTGACGGCTACATAGAGGCCGTCACGGTCATTCACCTTGTAGAGCTTGTCCTTCGGCTTGAGGTTGCGCAGCTTGGTATCGGTCAGCATGGTTCTCGCCCTGATTCAGCTCAAATACCATGATCCGAAAATCGGTCTATCCTGGCGTAAAACAACAACAAAATCATTGCGTTACGCCAATTCAATACCATGAACACCCACAAGGTGGTTGCATGGTATCGGCGACTTCTCATGGCATAGAAGCATTCAATGCCATCCATCATGCCATGAAAAAACGGTGCTTGGCGATGCCAAATATTGCCAGGCGGTGCCGAATGAAATCAAAAAAAAGCCCGCATTTACGCGGGCTTAGGTGTGTTTTCGTGCCACTAGGTGCCAGCCAGTGCCAGACGCCGAATCACTCCCACTCAATCGTCGCGGGTGGTTTGCTGGAAACGTCATAGGTCACGCGGTTGATGCCGCGCACTTCGTTGATGATTCGGGACGACACCTTTTTCAGCAGCGCATATGGCAGTTCGGCCCAATCGGCGGTCATGAAATCGCTGGTTTGCACGGCGCGCAGGGCGACGACGTAGTCGTAGGTGCGGCCATCGCCCATGACGCCGACGGATTTAACCGGCAGGAAGACGGTGAAGGCCTGGGATGTGAGGTCATACCAGCTTTTGCCGCTGTTGGGTTCGATGGTGGAGCGCAGTTCTTCGATGAAGATGGCATCGGCCTGGCGCAGCAAATCGGCGTATTCCTTTTTGACTTCGCCCAGGATGCGCACGCCCAGGCCGGGGCCGGGGAAGGGGTGGCGGTAGACCATGTCGTGCGGCAGGCCCAGGGCCACGCCGAGTTCGCGCACTTCGTCTTTGAACAAATCGCGCAGCGGCTCCAGCAGTTTCAGGCCCAGTT